>Ga0265337_1000028_pt1 | contig 66875 bp, 61 predicted proteins | sample 42122metaG_FD_192441 | JGI IMG/M metagenome (GOLD analysis project Ga0265337, IMG submission 192441) | Rhizosphere microbial communities from Carex aquatilis grown in University of Washington, Seatle, WA, United States - 4-21-22 metaG | ecosystem: Host-associated > Plants > Roots > Rhizosphere >... | reverse complement strand
CCGCGGCAAACGTGCTCGCGGTCAGGCCGCCCGGCTCGTTGGAGACATCCACCAGGCAATCGGCCGGAATCGGCGCGAACTCCCGCAGGTCGCCAAAACGGGTGAACGAGAGATTGTCCCACAAAATGCCGTAACCGCGGCTCGACACCAGGAACGGCACGACTACATGCGTGTTGTGTTGCCACAGATTAAGATCGTAGCCCTTGATATCGAGAACGCCGATCTGGCGCTGGCCGAGGCCGTAAAGCGATTCATCTGCATTCGGCTCCCATTGCTGGCCGACATGGAAGGTCTGTTCGCCCTGGACTTCGGCGGGCGTCAGGGCACGGCCGTTGGCCGTTTCCGCCACGATCGGCTTTCCGGCGGCATCGAAAAACGACACCGCACCCGTGGTCAGGTCCACCCGCACCTGAAGTTTCGCGGTCGTGAGCGTGGCCACATTTCCCTGAGTATCGAGTTTCCAGGATGTCTTTTGCTGGCGGCGCACTTCGGTCGCGGATGTGCTGCGATCGAAAAAGGCGCGGTCCTGGGCCGCGGCGATACGGATGACGTTGTCGGCAAAAACCTGGACCCGGAGAAACGTGCCGGCGAGGGGCACGATGATGCCATCGGAAAGCTTTCCCGGCGATGGATTGTCGGCGAGGGCGGATAATTGGCTGCTGGCCGCAATCAGGGCGAACAGAATCCAGTGCAGATTTTTGAAAAGTGCTTTCATGCGAAAGTTTAATTTTAGACAACCCGGGGGCTTTCGGCAATGACATCTAATCGCAGGACTTGACATGCCGGCGTTTTTGAACGGTTTTACAGCCATTTCTTGGCGAAAGCTCTGCCGGAGGAAGTTTTGAGGTAGCGCTCGAAGTGGACGGCTTGGTCCGACTCGGTGAAAGCAATGGCGGTTTTGATCCTCCAAGGACACCACTTGGAGGTGGAAAGGCACTTCACCGGCATTGTGTCTTTTGAGCCGATCGTGCAAATCGTCGGTATGGCCGACGTAGTAGTGCTCGGGATTGTTCACACTCCGAAGGATATAGACATATGAAAAGCCCATAACTGGCCTGCCGAGTCGCAGTTCGCAGCGTTCATTCCACAGGACGTATAAAGCCCGCCGTCGCTTCGCTATGGCACGGCAGCCTTCGTTCTCCGCTGGGGCTGCTAACGAAGACTGGCGGGAGCGGCGGGGCTCGAACCCGTAACCTCTGCCGTGACAGGGCAGCGCTCTAACCAATTGAGCTACGCCCCCGCAATGGGGCTTGGGAAGCTAGAAGATGCGCTGGACAGCGTCAAGCGGCTTCGTAGAAAAATAAATTCGGGCAGCAGACGCCAAGGAGGTGGGGGTGGGGAACCCCGCTGAAGAAACGTGCTGCTACCCGAATGATGTAATGTTACGATTTTGCAACGGTTTGTCAATAAGTTCCAATTAGATTTTGTTCACACTCAAGCCCCTCGCCTTAGCATCTCTTGGCTTTACCGTGGCAAGTTTTTGCATAAAGTGCCGTTATGGTTGCGCTTGAATCCATTACGCTTTTCCGCGGTCTCGACCCCGGCGAATTGTCGGCCCTGCGGTTGATTGCCCGGGAAACACATTTTCCGGCCCAAAATGACGTCTTTCACGAAGGCGATCCCGGCAATGGTGTCTATTTCGTCAAAGACGGCCGGGTCGCCATTTCGTGCCTCGTAGGCGGCAACACCCGACGGGTCATTTCCCAGCTCGGCCCCGGCGAAATTTTCGGTGAAATGGCCGTCATCGAAGATCGCCCGCGTTCAGCCACGGCCACCGCCGTGGAGGACACGGATGTTTTCTTCCTGCCCCGCGGCGAAATGCTGGCGTTCCTCCAGCGTTCGCCGGCGCTGGCGTTCAACTTGTTGCAACATATCAGCCGTCGCCTGCGTGAGTTCGACCAGCTCTACCTGCGCGAGGTCATCCAGGCGGAGCGCCTGGCCGTGGTCGGCAATTTCGCCCGCTCCATCGTCCACGACCTGAAGAATCCGCTCAGCATCATCAGCCTGTCCGCTGAGCTGGCTGACCGGCCCGATGCCCGGCCCGAATCGCGCACCCAGGCCGCCGTCCGCATCCGCAAAATGGTCGAACGCATCGGCGACATGGTCAGCGACATCCTCATCTTCACCGAGGGCAAACGGACGGATGTAAACATCAAATCCACCAATTATCACAGCTACGTGCTCGATTTGATCGGCGACCTCCGGGCCGAGGTGGAGCTCAAGGAGGCGCGCATCGAAATGCAAAACGAACCGCCGGCCGTCCTCCTTCAGTTCAATCCGCGCCGCCTCAATCGCGTATTCCACAACCTGATCCACAACGCCGCGGACATGATGCCCGTCGGCGGCACGATATACCTGCGCTTCAAACCGGAAGGAAAGGAAATCATCACCGAAATCGAAGACACCGGCCCGGGCATCGCCCCGGAGATGGCCGATAAATTGTTCGAGGCCTTCGCCACGTTTGGCAAGGCGCACGGCACCGGCCTCGGCCTGTCCATCTGCAAAAAAATCATCGAAGACCACCAGGGCCGCATCTGGGCACGCAACCAGCCGGGTCGCGGCGCCGTGTTCGCCTTCGCCCTGCCAATGCCATGATGAAACGGGATTCGTGAAACGGGGAATGCGTGTTCCCTTTCCATCAAGCGCGCGCTTTACAAATCACGTTTCACATTTCACGCTTCACGTCACATGAATCGCATCCGGTTGCTCCCCGAACACGTGGCCAATCAAATCGCCGCCGGCGAAGTGATCGAACGCCCGGCCAGCGTGGTGAAGGAGCTCGTCGAAAATGCGCTCGATGCCCAGGCCACCCGGGTGACCCTGGAAATCCAGGCCGGCGGGCGCAGCCTCATCCGCGTGACGGACGACGGCACCGGCATGAGCCGGGACGATGCGTTGCTCTGCCTCGAACGCCATGCCACGAGCAAAATCCGCCAGGCCGAGGATCTGGCGTCGATTGCCACAATGGGATTTCGCGGCGAGGCCCTGCCCAGCATCGCCAGCGTCAGCCGGTTCACGCTCACGACGCGCGAACGCGACGATGGCTCGCCCGAAGGCACGCAAATCATCGTCAATGGCGGAACCATCGCCGAGGTCAAAGCCGCCGGCAGCGCCCCGGGCACCAGCGTGGAAGTGCGGCAGCTTTTTTTCAACCTGCCGGCCCGCCGGAAATTTTTGCGCACGGAAGAAACCGAGGCGTCGCACATCCAGCATTACCTGACCCTTGCTGCGCTGGCGTATCCCGAGGTTGCCTTCACCTTCCAGAAGGACGCCCGGTTGGTCTGGCAGCTGCCCGCGCAGAAATCCGGCGCCGCCGTTTCCAGCCGGCTGGAAGCGTTGCGTGAACGCCTGCGCGCGCTGCTGGGCGACGAAAAGCTGCTGGCCGTGAATTTTTCCGCCCCGCTCGACGACTCCGTCCAGCCGGAAGAAACCGACATCTTTGAAACGGCGCAACCGGAACCGTCCTCCGGTAGTCCGGACTCGTCACCCGTCGCCCGTCACCCATCACTTAAAGTCTGGGGCTTCATCGGCGCTCCCGGCGTGTCGCGCGCGACGCGCGAGGGCCAGCACGTGTTCGTCAACCGGCGTCCGGTCGAAAACCGCGGACTCAATTACGCGTTGCTCGAGGGATATCACACCGCGCTGATGAAAGGCCGTTACCCGGTTTGCTGCCTGTTCCTGGAAATCGATCCGGCTGCCGTGGATGTGAACATCCATCCCGCCAAGCGCGAGGTAAAATTCCATCGGGAATTCGAGATCCGGAAACTGGTGGCCCGGGCCGTGCAGGAAACGCTGCTGGCTTATCACGGAGGCGAAGCCCAAACACCAAAACCCAGGCCCGAGGCCGGCCATCAACCCGAACTCCAGCCCGCGCCGGCCTTGCCGAATTTTCCGGAACCGCTGAAGCCGTCATCGGTGGCAGAACCGCAAAAACCATCCGGCGAGCAAACTCCCTTGCGCATGGGTTTCGCCCCGGCCAGACCAGTCACCGCCGAACCCGCCATTCCATCCTCCATCCCCGTCGCGCCGAAGCGAAGCGAAGGCGGACTCAATCCTCCATCTTCGCCGCCAAGTGTCGCGCCGGAGCCAGCTCCGCCATCCGTAACTCCGATAAATCGCGAACCCGCGCCGAAAGACGGTGTCCGCAATCCGCCATCGCCCATGCCGCTCCTCAGCGTTCCGCTCCGGCTCGTCGGCGTGGTGGGCAAGCTTTATGTGGTGCTGGAATCCGACCGTGGACTGGTGTTGCTGGACCAGCACGCCGCGCACGAACGGATTTTGTTCGAACAGATGCTCACCCGGATGGAGCAGGGCGGAACCGCGCCGTCACAAAAACTCCTGCTGCCGGAGACCATCGAACTGCCGGTGCGCGATGCGAATTTCCTGCGCGAACAACTGACCGCGCTCACCCGGCTGGGTGTCGGCTTGAGTGAATTTGGCGAGCGGACGTTCCTGCTCGACGCGCTGCCGCCCTTCGTAAAAACCGCCGATGCGCGCCGATTCGTGCTCGACCTCGTGGACGAGTTGAAGGCGGCGGGGCGCGAAGTGAACCTTGCCCGGCTCGGCGAGCACACCATCGCCAAGACCGTCTGCCGCCACGCCGTCAAGGCGAACGATCCGCTGGGCGGCGCCGAACTGGAAAACCTCGTCGAGGATTTGCGGCATTGCGCGATGCCTTACACCTGCCCGCATGGCCGGCCGACCTTGATTGAAATGAACTATCGCGAACTGGAACGAAAATTCGGCAGAACCCAGTGATGCCAGACCCTGTTCCAAACCTTTCACGGACGGAACCCGATGCCTGTCCGGTCCCGACCGGGGATATGGCCGGCGAACACTGGCGCTATTGCCTACAATGCGGCCACGAGCTGATCAACGAGAAGTGCAAGCTCCGCTGTCCCCGCTGCCACTACTTCATGAGCTGTTCCGATTTCGACTTTGCAGGGTAATACCATTCCCGGTGGATTCGGAACAAGGGTAGGGCGCGTCACTCCGTGCGCGCCGACTTTGGTGTTTGGAAGGGCGGCGGGCAGAGGACTGCCCGCCCTACCAAAATTCGCTCCATAAATTAAAGCTTGGCATCCTGAAATCGATTGTGGTAAGAGTTTCTTATTATTAGGAAGGCAGATTCGTTGAGGTTTTCACGCGCATTCACTTTGATCGAATTGCTGATGGTCATCGCGGTCATCGCAATTCTAACCGCCCTGCTGTTGTCTGCGCTCGGCCGCGTCAGGGGCGCCTCCCAGGCGACGACCTGCCGGAACAACCTGCGGCAATGGGGAGCTGCAACACTTTTGTTTGCCGCGGATCACGATGACTGCCTGCCTCCCGAGGGTTATGCCACTCCTTCCGACGCAAACCTTGCCGATCCCGGCTACCAGGCCTGGTATGTTCAATTGCCGGAACAGATGAATCTTCCGCGCTACCGTAACATGCCTTGGCGGACCAATGCGGAGATAGACCCGGGAAATTCTGTTTGGATTTGCCCAGCCAACTCCCGTCGTTGTCATGCCAGCAGCACAACAACCAATTTGTTTCATTACTGCCTGAATGATCACGTCAATGGCACAGGAACAAATTTCAACAATCACACCATGCAAATGGCCAACATCCGGCGTCCCAGCCAAGTCGTCTGGCTGTTCGACAATGGCGGTCTGGCAGCCGTCGCCCAGTGGAACAACGTACATTCCAACCTGCACAACCGTGGCGCCCAATTTCTCTTCATCGACGGCCATGTCACGCGATTTCCCAGCAAGGAATATTGGAATTTTGCAACGCATCAAGGCATTACCAATAATCCCGACCTGGCTTGGATTCCGTGAAGCCGTTTTACGGGTCAAGCCCGACGCGGAAGAAATTTAAATCACCCGGCAGGTTTGTCGTGTAGGTAAAATCGGTGCCCGTCGCCGTAAGATTGGTCACCCAGGAGGTCCAGGCGGTGAGGTTCGACGAGATTTCCAGGTGATACTGCCGGTTGCTGATGGTTTCCCATTTCAAGGATATGAACTGGTTGGCTGCAGCCACGGAAAGCAGTCGGAATGAGGCGTTGAACGGATTGCCAAAAACCATGAACACCGGCAGATGGTCGGATGCGGTTGTGTCGTCGTAACTGAACAGATTGGGCGGCAGTGGCGTCAGCAAATCGGTGCGAAAAACCTGGCTGCTGACGACGTTGGAAAACAACAGCGCGCACGGCAGGATGTAATCGTAGCGCGCGGTCAGACCCGGGTTGCGAATGGACCAGGTCAATTCGCTGCCAGTGTAGGGACTGAGCGGCGTGGCCAGTTGCAACCCGGTCGGCGCGCCGACGAGACGGCGGAGGGATTGCAGATTGTCCGGCGGCTGGAGAACATCCTCGTTCATATCGCCGCTCAACACATACGGCTGCTGGCCGTAAACCGCCGGAAAATCCACGGAAAAGAAATTGGACACGGCGGACGCCTCCGCGGCGCGTCTGGCCGACGAATCCGCGTCCTGGCCAGACTTCAAGTGGACCGTGAACACATGCAACGGCTGGGGAAATCCCGGAATGACAATCTGCGCCTCGAACAAATCGCGGGTAAAGCCCGAACCGGTGTAGCCATACGGCGACAGATCCTCGCCGTGCAGCCGGCTGATTGAGGCAATGATGGGAAAGCGGCTAAGAATGACGCTCCGAATGTAGCCGTCGTCCATGGAGTTGGTGACCAGATAATAGCCCGGTCGAAAAGCGGTGACAAAATCGGCCATTTGCGCCGTGCAATTGTTGGTGACGGGTATTTCGTTGAACGTGATGATGTCCGGGTTCAGGAACTGCACCTGCCGTCCAATGGCCAGGACGTGCTGGGTGTTGGTGCCCCAGTTGGTCAGGCCGTTACCGTTGCAATTATAAGTGAGGTAGGAAAAAGCCGGTGGCACGACGCGCCAGATGTTCAACGCCGCCGCATCGCTGCCAACCGAACCGAGCACATTGGTGACGACACAGGCGTAAAAACCGGACTGGGCAATCGTCACCCCTGCCAACGCCAGATTGGAACTCGTTGCTCCCGGGATGTCAGCGCCGTTGAATTGCCATTGATACGCCGGCGACGGTGTGCCGGTGGCGCTCACGCCGAAACTCACGTTCGCCCCATCCGTCACGGCCTGGTGCTGCGGCTGGACGGTGAAGGCCGGCCGTTCCAGAAACAGCGCATTGGTGACCACGTCGGTGAACGCGGTGCCCACCCGCAAATCGTCCACAAACAAATTCCCGATCGTTCCCGAGGAGCCGTCTTCGCGGAATCCGTAGGCAGTGATGGACTGGGCGGTGGCCGCATCGGTCGCGGTCACACCGGCATCGGTTTCCGCGACGGGATTGACCCATAAGGTGTTGGTCGCATTGCTCACCGACAGACGCGCCACAACCGTGTAATCGGTGTTGGTCTGCAAATCAGTCGGGAAGACCGCGGAGGGCGAAGAGGCGGCGTTGGCAATACCAATCCGGAAGGTGCCGGTGGTCGCCCCGGCGGTTTGTGCAAAAATCCGGCCGCGAAATCCCGTTCCTCCATCCTTGAACTCGGCAAAATAACTGCCCGAAGTCGCCGGCAGATTGGTGTAATTCAGCTTGAAACTCACGTACAGGATCGCGCCCGAGGTTGAGGCGTAAGGCTGGCCCGCCAGTGTCGCGTGTACATCCTCGGAATTCGCCTTGCTCAAAATAATCCGCCCGGACACCACCTTCATCTGCCCGGCCGTTCCGCTGTAGGTCGTCCAGGGGCTGCCAACGGCCGTCACCAGGGGACCGTCGGGATAGTTGAAGAAATCATTCAGCAGCAGCGCGGCATCCGTCCCGGTGGCAAAAACCAGGAGAGCAGCAAGGCCGGTAACAAATTTCTTCACGATAATCGCCGGCCATAATCTCAGTTTGCCAACAGATGTAAATGGCTAGCGCTTAGTTATAAATTCCGGTTGCGAATATTTTTGCCGCGCTAATGACCCGGCCCGCTCGCGCAACGCTCCCGGCGCCTCCCACGCCGACCATTGCACCTGCCATTCATCCCGCCCGGCAGCCAACATCGCCTGCTGCCAATCGGTTCCGGCCAGGGAAATGGGCGGCGGTTGCACGGAACCCTGGATGAGCAGGCCCAGCTTGTTCCGGCGCTGCGCGGCACCGGCGATTTTTCTTCCGTTCCAAAGCAAATCGGATTTTTCATGGCCGGTAAAACACTGGCCGGGCAGAACAGATGTAGCAGCCGACGTAAGGAGGCTCTTACTGGATTCCGCATTCTGTGCTCCGCACTCCGCATTTGAAGATGGAGCCTCCTCACGCCGGCTGCTACGGGAGCCAGGAACGGTTTTTTTGCAACTTGGCGCGAGTTCGGTGGCGACGTTCAATTTTTCGAACGCGCGCTGGATCCATTCGTGAACGCGATGGTAACTTTCCTCGGCCTTGAGTAGATGCCATTCGTGGTCCGGCGGAAACGCCAGGCTATAGGTCCAATCCGCGTCGTGGGGCACAATGCCGCCGCCGGTGGGACGACGGATGAGCGGACGCAACCGCGTGGCGCGCTCGACCTCGGCGTATTTTTGGAAATAGCCAAACGTGGCCGCCGGCTCCGTCCAGCCGTAGAATCGCAGCACCGGTTGATGCAAACCAGCCACCGCCTCAAGCAACGCCTCGTCCAGCGCCATGTTCAAGGCGGCCGGACCGGGACCGGAGTTAAGCAGAAGCCAACAGTTCACGGGCAGATTGTAGGAGACGACGTAAGGAGTCTCAAACTCGATTAGCTGGCATGTGATTAAAAATCAGCCTCCTCACGTCGGCTCCTACTTGACGCCAATGCGTGGACATAACTTTTTTATCTCGCAACCCGCGCAATCCGGGTTGCGCGCAGCGCAGCGGCGGCGGCCATGCCAGATGAGCCAGTGGCTGAACAGCGTCCACTGTTTTTGCGGCACCAGCGCCATCAGCTCCGATTCGATTTTCTCCGGCGTCTGCTGCTTCGTCAGACCCAGCCGTTGCGACAGCCGCGCCACGTGCGTATCCACGACGACACCAACGTTAATGCCGAACGCGTTGCCCAGGACGACGTTGGCGGTCTTGCGCCCGACGCCGGCGAGCGCGTGCAATTCCTCCATCGTGCGCGGCACCCTGCCACCGAATTTGTCCACGAGCGCGGCACAGCAGGATTTGATGTTCTTCGCCTTGTTCCGAAAAAAACCCGTGGTTCTGACGGCCTGCTCAAGATCGCTCAGTGGCGCATTCGCATAATCCGAGGCCAAACGGTACTTTTTGAACAATTCCTTCGTGACGAGGTTGACACGTTTGTCGGTGCATTGCGCGGAAAGAATGGTGGCGACAAGCAACTGGAGCGGGTCGGCGTGATTCAACTCGCAATGCGCTTCCGGATAGGTCCGGTCCAGGGCGGCAATGATTTTTTTCAGGCGCGCGGACCTGGCTGCGGACGTTTCCCGCGACCGGGCGCCAACACGAGGGCCGGAGCGACCGGAAATCACCGCGGCGCCTGTCCGCGGCGCATTACTTGGAACGGAGGAGGTCACGAATCTCCGTGAGCAACTGTTCCTGGGCCGACGGCGCCGCCGGGGGCGGCACCTCCCTGCGTTTCAACACATTCATGCCCTTGATGAGCAGAAAAATACAGAAGGCCAGGATGACAAAGTTGATCAGGATGGTGATGAAACTGCCGTAGGCGAGCACCGGGCCGACTTTTCGCGCATCCGCCAGCGCCAGCATGCCACTGGGGGCGCTGTGAATGGCATCGGAAACTTTATCCGACAGCGGGATGTAGAGGTTGCTGAAGTCAACGTTGCCGACAATCTTGCCGACCAATGGCATGATCAAGTCTTCGATCACCGAACCGACAATCTTGCCGAATGCGCCGCCGATGATGACGCCGACCGCAAGGTCCACCACGTTCCCGCGCATCGCAAATTCCTTGAACTCCTTTATCACATTCATAGTTTGTCCTGAAGTTGAGTTTTGATTTGATGCCGGCCAGTGTCCGGCTGCGGGGAAACTTACCCGCCCAAACACAAACGGCGAGAAAAATTATTCAGCAGTCCCGACGAAACCACCCGGAAATTCCGCCCGTCGCAACGCTTCAATTTTTGGCCGGCAAGCCCCGAACATTCGCTAAAATTTGTAGGCGATGGCCGTCACCCAGGTCAGATCGTTCTGTTTGAAACCCGGTGCCGGCTCGTTGTTGAACGAATCGGTGACGTAGCTGCGCAGGGCAAGTTTCTTGTCCTTGGTGAGGTCGGCCTCGATGCCGAGTTCGCCGTTGATGACGTAATTGTCGAACTTGTCCACCTGGGGCGACCACTCGACGGCCTGCCAGAGGCGGGCGCGGTCGCTCAAGGCCTGGTGGAATTTCTCGCCCACGCGCAGGGAGGTGTACGTGGTGGTTTCATTGTCCTGTTTTTGAAAAACATAACCGGGACCCACTTCCGCGCTAAGATCGGTGTTGGTGTTCTTGATAAAATAGTAACCGGCGCCCACGCCCAGCGATACGCGATATTTAAGGTCCGCCACCTCGTCGTGCCGTCCTTCCACGCGGCCGTAGCCATAGAAACGTTCGGTGAACAACTGGTTGTATTGCGTGACCCCATGAACCGAATTCGCTGTCGTCGTCGTCGTGGTCTGTCCCGACACCTTGGACTTGCCATAAGCGCCATCCGCCCCGAGCAGCAACTCATTATCGTCCGTCTTCCGGCTCGTGCCGGCACTCGCCGTGCCGAGCGTCGTTTCGCTGTTGCCGCTGGTCACCGTCAACCCGAGGGCCGCACTGCTCTTCCATACGGCCTTTGGTTTCGGCGGAGCCACCGGAGGAGTATTGGTCGAAACCTGGGCGTGGACGGAAACCGCGCCGATCACGGATAGAAACAACGGCGCAAACGTGTGGATGGGCTTTCTCATGGTCATTGGATTTTCTGCTGATGTCGGGTTGCTTGTTTTCAAAAAGGCCGGCGTTTTTACCCGGAATGAATATGAGAAACAAGAGTTTTCAGAAAAAAAATGCGGATTATTCATGGCCCGGCTGGCCCAAAACGCAGCGCCGGCTTGCAAGTCTGCTGATTACAAAGCAGTTATAAAAGTTTTCGAGCTTGACGAATCAAAGCTCAAGTTGGATGCGAAATTCAGAGGCGGAAAAGTACCCGGGAGAAAAATCAGACCAGTTCCGGTTCCTCAATTTCCTTCGGGGCCGGGGAAAGCGGCGTGCCATCGGGCGCCTCGGGATATTCAAAAATCTTGCCTTCGTAGTTGCGCAGCAGGACCCGGTCGGCGTTGTGGCTGAGGACGTATTCCGGGTTGATGGGTACCTTGCCGCCGCCGCCGGGCGCGTCAATGACGTATTGCGGCACGGCGTAGCCGGTCGTGTGCCCGCGCAATTGCGCCATAATTTCAATGCCCTGGCGGACGCCGACGCGCAGGTGCGCCGAGCCGGAAATCAAATCGCACTGGTACAGATAATACGGCTTCACCCGGCACATGAGCAGTTTCTGGATGTGCGCCTTCATCACCGTGACGTCGTCGTTGACATGCTTGAGCAAAACGGACTGGTTGCCGAGCGGGATGCCGGCGTCGGCCAGCCGTCCCAGCGCGTCGCGGACCTCCACCGTCAACTCCCGCGGATGATTTGAATGAACGCTCATGAACAGCGGATGAAACTTTTTCAGCATGGCGCACAGCGCAGGAGTGATGCGCTGCGGCAGGAAGGTCGGGATGCGCGAACCGATCCGCAAAAATTCAACGTGCGGAATGGCGCGGAGCCGGCTTAAAAGGTCTTCGAGCTTGTCATCACTGAGCAGCAGGGGATCTCCGCCGCTCAGCAGGACGTCGCGAATTTCCGGATGTTGCGCGATGTAGGCGATCTGCCTGTCAAATTCAGGATGAAAATCGTAGCCGGTCGCATTGCTGACCAGTCGCGAGCGGGTGCAGTAACGGCAATAAGCGGCACAACGGTCGGTCACCAAAAACAACACGCGGTCGGGATACCGATGCACGAGGCCCGGCACGGGCGAGTGGGAATCTTCGCCGCATGGGTCGCTCATCTCCCACGGCGCGGTGTGGGTCTCCTCGATGCGCGGAATGACCTGCTGGCGGATCGGACAGTTTTCGTCCAGCGGATCAATCAGGTTGAAAAAATATGGGGTGATGGCCAGCGCCAGCTTGTGGTTGGCCAGCTTGGCCCCGGCAAATTCCTCCGGTGTCAGCGTCGGCATCAGACGCTGCAATTGTTCCGGGGTGGTGATGCGGTGTTTGAGCTGCCAGCGCCAGTCGTTCCAATCGGCATCGGAAACATCGCGCCAGAAACCCCGGCCGGCGGAACGGAATTGTTTCAAGGATTGGAGCCGGTGACCCGCTGGCGGCTCCTCGCCCTTCACCGGTGAGTTGTCATCCTTCATTTTCAACGGAACTATAAATTGGAATCAGCCCCTGTCAAGTTGACTGCTTCCGCAGCATAATGCGTCCAAATGCCTTTAAAATCAAGTGGTTGAGCCGGGGGCGGATTCCAAGGCCCGGCGGCGGGCATCCAGTTCGTCCAAGGCTTTTATCGTCTCCGCTGTGGTCGGCGGGGGAACAATCACCGTTGGATGCCGTGCCGTTTGCGCCACGAGCCGGGGGCGTTTACCCGGATAAAGATAGTCCGTCAGGACCCGGTAATAGCCACCGGCCAGGACTGCAAACGGAGTGGCCATGCGCAATTGTGAGAGCTCGAGGTCGCGTAATTTGATCTGTAGAATCTCGGCCTGTTGCGCTGGATCAAAGTTGCGAATGACCGCCTGGAAGGAAATTTCCGCATGGGCCGGCAGGGCATTCGACGCCGTGCGCATTTCCACTGACACGCTGAGAATTTCGTCCAGCCTCGCCTGGCTGACTGCCGGAGTCCAGGCCGGCCCGGGATCGCGCGACACGAAATTGACCACCTGCAACGCCCACCATTTTTCAACCTCCAATGGCCGGGGAAAATCGTCCTGGAACGCCCGGTAAAATGCCGTCTGCCAGTTATAAACATCCGGCAGGGCATCGAGCATGGCACGCAAATGGGCCGGCCCGGCCTTCAATCCCAGCAATGAATCGACGAACAATTGTGCGCTGGCCCGGTAACCGCCGCCATCCGCGCCGGACACCTCTGCCTCATCGGGCCAGCTCAATTGTTCAAACGTCAGCGCGGGCTGGTCGTGAAAAACGCGCCGCGGCCCGGCCAGGGCATCCAGGCCGCGGGCCAGCAGGACGACCCGGCTGGCGGGCGGGCCGTTGACCACCTTGTTGGGCGCAGTGAGAATGATTTGTTGCCAGTCGATGGCGAGCAATTCCTGGGACAGGCCGTCCACCAGCCACGCCGGAATTTCCACGCCGTGCGCCACGGCGTCCCGGTTGGCCAGTTGCAACAGCAACACGCTGGTCAGGGCCCGGGCCAGCCGGATGCGCAAGACGACATCCGGCAACTGGACCTGATAATTCCACCCGTCGGGTGCATGCCGGGAAACGATGTTGACCGTTTCGTTGGTTGAACGGGCCGGGTGCAGCACGAGATAAATCTTGTCGCGGGGCGCCGCATCGGCGTTCAGGCCTCCGCGTTCCGGATTGAGTTTGCGTCCCAGCGATTCCTTGAGTCGTTCGGCTGAAACCGCCAGCAACGCGGGTTCCAGGCGGACGAAACTGGCATTGGTGGCAATCTCCGTCCGGGTGGACAATCTGGATCCCGCCGTGCCGGCGATGATGAATTGTCCGGACACGCTGCGTGTCGAGGCGGCGGCGGAAAAGGCGGTCTGGGCGCGCGCCGGGCCGCAAAAGGCAGTCAACAAAACGGCGGCGCAACCGCAACAGTGCAGGCGACGCGCAAAAGGCATGATTAGGATTTGGGCGGTGGTTTCGCGGCCTTGGTTTCAGGTTTGGCCGCCGGCTTGGCCGCCTCACCTGCAGTTTTGGCCGGAGCCGAATCCTTTTTCGCCGCCTGTTTGTAACCCTCGGTACGGTAGTCAGTGATATAAAATCCGCTGCCCTTGAAGAGCAGCCCCCCGCCGGCGCTGATTTTTCGTTTCACGCGGCCACGGCCCCATTGTTTCCGGGGACAGGATTCCTTCGGGCAAATTTTCAGCGCTGACGCCGACATGGACTGGATGGCTTCAAATTCGCAACCGCATTTTTCACAGAGGTATTCGTAGGTCGGCATAGTCTCCTGGGCAAATCGAATGGCTGACGGAACTGCCGTTCACGGCGCCGGCCGGGCCGCGGCGGCCGGGACATTGGTCGATGTGGGCATGATCCGGATCGCGCCGTCCGAACTGACCTCCACATTCAAATCGAAATGCGGCGGGTACGAGGGAACCGGCGGAGTGCGTTGCACCAATTGTTGCCCGCCCTTTGATTGCACGGTGGGATCAGTGCCTTCCCGCAGCCACTGCATGCGCCGGGCCGCCACCAGGTCTTCCTTCAGTTTTTTGGCCTGGGTGCGCACAACCGTCAGGTTGTTGAACTTGCCTTCCAGCTCGGCGCGGGCAGCCGTTTGATGCTGCAACTCCGTTTCGAGAAAGGAGTTGTTCGTTTCGGCATTGGCAAGTTTTTGCTGCGTCTCGGTAATCTGCATGTTCAGCCCCTCGATGGCGCCCGACAACGCCGCCGCGCGCTGGTCAAGCACCTGGTTCTGCGTCGCCAGGCCGGCGATGCGCTTGTTGAGGCCCGCAATCTGGTCCTGGGCATTTTGGAGCGCGACACGGGTGCCGGACAGGGTGCCGGACGTTTCAACGAACTGGTTGCTGAAAGCCAGGGATTCCTCATGGCTGACTGCCAGGTCATTGGTCAGCTTCAAATTCACCTGACCCAATTCGTCCAGATTGGCCCGGGCCGTCACCAATTGATTGGAAAAATCGAGAATCGCATCCGAATCCTTTTTGAACCGCTCCTCGGCTGTTCGCTTCATGGCAAACAGGGCGATGAGCAGCCCGGCAAAGGCCACCACCAGGATGACTACTCCCAATGTCGTCTTCATAGCGCTTCCAAAATGGCTGGGCGAGCCACACTTGGCAAGTGCGCTTCAATGCGACCGGGCGCTATGGTTCAGGCTGCGCAGCCGGCGCGGCCGCGGCCGCGGCTGCGGCGGCAGCGATGGCTGCTTTCAAATCCGGGTCCAGAATCTGCACGTCATCGGCCTGCTTCAATTTATCCAGATAGGCCGGAGCCTGTTTCTCGGTTTTTTGCGAGACCAGATATTCCTTGATTTTGCTGGCGATGGTCGAATCACCCGTCGGCACCTTGTCCGTCATGGCCAGTTTTTTGGCCGGGGTTTTGTCGATGGCCTTGATGATATGATAACCGTAGGTGCTCGTGACAATATCGCTGATCTGATTGTTGGTGAGCGAAAAGGCGGCGGCCTCAAACTCGGGCACCATCTGGCCGCGCGGGAACGGCGGCAATTCACCACCGTTGTCCTTCGAGCCGGGATCCTCGGAATATTGTTTGGCCAGCGCCGCAAAATCCGCGCCGTCGTGGATGCGTTTGAGGAGGTCTTCGGCCTGTTTTTGCTTGGCCTTCTGCTGGTCCGCCGTCAACGGCGTGCGGGTGACCGGGTCCACGGTCATCAATAAAATGTGGCGCACGTGTGCCATTTCCGGCTGCTCAAAGTCGGACGGATGGTCGGCGTAGAATTTTTGCACCTCGGCGTCGGACACATCCACACTCAAGTCCCGCGTCAAAACGGCCTGGGCCGTGCTTTCCTGGGTGACCTTGGCGCGCAAATCCGCCTGGGTCATGCCCACGGCCTTCAGTTGCCGGTCGATGGCGTCCTGCGAACCGGCACGCGCCAGCAACGCCTTCATCTGCATGTCGGCCTTTTGCACCCCGTTGGATTTGTCCGCCTCGGTGGCCTTTTGCAACAAGATCTGAACCTGAATAAGCCGGTTGAGCAACTGGCCTTCAATCTGGGCCAATTGCGCGGGAGGAATGGCCTGATCCCGCGCGGCAGCGGCCGATTTGATCCCGGTCATGACCTGGTCCAGCTCGCTGCGCTTGATTTCAAAACCTTTGCCCTTGGCAATAACTGGATCGCCAAACAGTGCCGCCATCGCGTCGGCCGGTTTGGCGGTGGAGGTGGTGGACACCGCGGCATTGGTGGACGCCGCGGAAGCCGGCTGGTGGCAAAGCAGGGCGAACCCGGCCACGGCCCATCCGGTCGCAAAAATCAATTTCATTTGTTTTTTCATTTTTTCTTTCGATTGGTTTGACGGTTATAATTTTATCACTTTTACATTGCTGATGTCAGGGTCTTTTTGAAGTTCTTCCAGGAGCGGCCCCGGCGGTGCGCTGTCGAGATTCAATACGGTGAGCGCCCGCCCGCCGGCGGTGTCGCGCCCCAGGCTCATGCTGGCGATATTGACATTGTGTTTGCCCAGCAGCGTGCCGAGATAACCGACAATGCCCGGCCGGTCCTTGTTGTTCAGCAGCAGCAACGTGCCGCTGACCGGAATTTCCACCGGGGCACTGTACAACCGGACGATGCGCGGATTGTTGGGCGAACCAAAAAAGGTGCCTCCGGCCGAAATCAACTTCTGGCCGTTGCCGAAAACCTGGACGTGCACCCATTCGTTGAACGTCACCGGCTCGTCGGACTTCTTTTCCTCGACGGTGAGGCCGATGCTGGCCGCGGCCGAGCGGACATTGACATTGTTGACATCCTTGAGATTGCTGCTTGCGAGGAAGCCGCGCAATACCGACCGGGTGACCGGGTCCGTGTTCGGCAATGACTTGGCGTGGCCGCCATAGGTGATGTAAATGCGGTCGGCCCCCGCCGGCGACAGTTGCGCCACCAGCTTGCCCAGCGCTTCGCCGAGTGGCAGGTAGGGCTTCACCTGTTCGTAGGTCTTGGCATCGAGATACGGCAGATTCACCGCGTTGCGAACCTCTCCGGTCAGCAGATAACCGGCGATGACTTCGGCCACCTCGATGCCGCATTTTTCCTGTGCTTCCTCCGTGCTCGCACCCAGGTGGGGCGTCAAAATCAAATTCGGTTGCTTGCGGAACGGATGGTCCGCCGGCAACGGCTCCGCCGCAAAAACGTCCAGCGCCGCACCCGACACCTTGCCCGATTCCAGGGCGGCGATCAGGTCGTTTTCCACAATGATTTCACCGCGCGCACAGTTCACGATGCGCACCCCGGGCTTCATTTTGGCAAAAGCGGCGGCGTTCAGCATGTGTTTCGTCTCCGGCGTCACCGGCATATGCACGGTAATGAAATCGGCGACACGATAAACGGCGTCCACACTGTCGGCAAACTCGGCGCCGATGGCCCTGGCGCGGTCCTCGGTCAGATAGGGATCGTAGGCGATGACGCGCATCCCAAAGGCCAGTGCGCGTTTGGCGACTTCCGTGCCGATGCGGCCCATGCCCAGCACGCCGAGGGTTTTGCCCGAAAGTTCCACGCCCTGGTAAAGCTTGCGGTCCCATTTGCCCGCCGTCATGGAACCATGCGCCTGCGGCACCTTGCGCGCGAGCGACAGCAACATCGCAAAGCTCAGTTCGGCGGTCGTCACGGTGTTGCCTCCGGGCGTGTTCATCACCACCGTGCCATGCTGGGTCGCCGCCTCAATGTCTACATTGTCCACCCCGACTCCCGCGCGACCGACCACGCGCAAATTTGGCGCGGCCTCAATGACCTTGCGGGTGACCTTGGTTTCGGAGCGGACCACCAGCGCGACCGCATCGGCAACCACCGGAAGCAGTTCCGCTTCCGTCAACCGTTTGGGCAGCACGACGACCTGGAATTCGGGCCGCTGCTGCAACAGCGCGATTCCCTTTGCCGACACCGGATCACACACGACAATTTTCATAAAAAAACGGGACGGGAGTTTAAGTGAAGTTCAAATCGAGGTCAAACAGTGAATCCGATGGGTAGTGGGCTAATTTGAAAGTTAGCCGCCTTAACACCCGCTAGGTGTGAATAAAGCAGCGAGTCCAAGACCTATGAGTTGAAAAGGCGATGTTGCAATATCGGCCGGAACCGCGAGTGGCAACAAGAAATAATAACAAGGATTACCCTTTGGTTCGTCTCCCCCTATATACCCGGAACCAAAACCGTTATTTATCCAAGCCTCATGGGATTGACCTTTGGCATATTTGATTGTGCTTTGAGTCAGGCAGCCATTTGAGCTTACAAGTAACGCGAATAACAAAAACAGGCTGATGGTTTTTGAATGAATTGATTTCATTTTTTCTTTGTATCCGCAACGATTTGAACCCGCACGGCGGTTTCCGCTGAAACGACCGGCGGGATTTCCAACACAGCGCCCGGCAACGTCAATTCATTAATTTTTTCACGTCATCCGGCACCGGCACCGCGGTCGAATTCACGTTTTTGATTTCCACGGTGGTCGTGCGGTCAATGTCGCGGTCGTTGCCATTAAAGCTGACCGTGCCTTGCACGTGAAATTGATATTTCACCAGTTTGCCGTCCTTGATCCAGAATTTCACCGAGCCTTTGGGATTCGCAACCGCCGGACCGCCGTTTCCGCCCCGCGGGCGGAATGACAACAAGTCCTTCGCGCCGGCCTCGGTCAGGTCGCCGGAAATCGAATCGGCGTCTTTTTTCAATTCCTTTGCGGCATCGGCCAGGCTCGCCGCTTCCACTGCGGGCACCTTGTAATTTTGCACGCGGCGCGCGATGAACATTGTGGGATTGAATCCGCCGCCACCGTCGTCCTTCATTGCGTCCGCCAGCGTTTTCCAGCCGTCGTCCGTCTTGATCGCGCCATTGGTGCCTTTGGCCACGGCCTCGGTGGTGTTGTCCCCGAACTCAAAGGACAGCGTCGTATAGCCGCCCTTCTCCGTCCTGCCGTCCGTCGGACCGGGCTTGAATTGGGAATCAGGGGGCACCTCCACCGTTGCCTGCCAGGCGTAATTGGTTTGGCTGCCGAGCGCAGCGGCGGCGTTTTTGATTTCCGCCGCGGGACCGCCATCCGCAGCCAGGAGTGGGCCGGCCAACAAGGCCAGCATGCCGGACAAAAGTTTTGTTTTCATCATTGGATTCGAGGGAACCGCTACAGGGTGCCATCGGCCGACGGGCCAATTCAACCAAAAATGCGCCTTAAAAAATGCCTATTGCTTTTGCCCGATTTCGCTATGTTTAATACACATGAGCAAGTTGCTGTTGATTGATGACGAAGAAGACGTGCGGTATTCGTTCCAGCGAATTTTTGATTCGCCGGAAATCGAACTGGCCACCGCCGCGAGTGGTGAGGAGGGGCTGAAGGTCATTCCGAAATTCAAGCCCGACCTGGTGCTGATGGACATCCGCATGGGCGGCATGAACGGCCTGGAGACGCTCCGGCGCATCCGCCAGAGCGACCCCAAACTGCTGGTCATCTTGATGACCGCCTACGGCACGACGCAGATGGCCATCGAGGCGATGAAGCTTGGGGCCTACGATTATCTCCTCAAGCCGTTCGACGCGCTCAAGCTCAAGGAACTCGTCGGCAACGCGCTCAAGGCGGCGCGCGACATGAAGCAGGTCGTCTCCTACGAACCGTTGCTGGAATCAGAAGACTACGAACTGGGCATCGTCGGCCGCAGCCAGCCGATGCAGCAGGTTTTCAAGCTCACCGGCCAGATCGCCGCCAGCGACGCCACCGCACTCATCACCGGCGAAAGCGGCACCGGCAAGGAACTCGTCGCCCGCGCGATTTATCATCACAGCAACCGCAGCCAGCAGCCGTTCCTGGCGGTCAATTGCGCGGCGATCCCCGAGCAGCTGCTCGAAAGCGAGCTCTTCGGCCACGAACGCGGAGCGTTCACCGGCGCCACCATGCAGCGCATCGGCAAATTCGAGCAATGCAACAAAGGCACGATTTTTCTCGATGAAATCGGCGACATGACGCCGGCGACGCAGACCAAAATCCTGCGCGTACTGCAATCCGGCACCTTTGAGCGGGTCGGCGGCAATCAGCCCATCCAGGTGGACGTGCGCGTCATCGCCGCCACGAACAAACCGCTCGAGGCGGCCGTGGCGGCCAAACAATTCCGGGAGGACCTGTTTTACCGGCTCAACGTTGTGCGCATCCATATCGCGCCGTTGCGCGACCGGCGCGACGACATTCCACTGCTCGTGAATTATTTCCTCAAGAAACTCGCCCGCGAACAGCAGCGCCCGCCGAAATCCGTCGCCGCCAGCGTCGTCAAGACCCTCGAAAAATATCATTGGCCGGGCAACGTGCGCGAACTGGAAAACGCCATCCGCCGCGCCTATGTGATGGCCAAAAGCGACGCCATCCTGCTGGGCGATCTGCCGCCGGAAATCTCCGGCCAGGGCGCCGGTGGCGCGGCGATGCCGCCGGTGACCGGCATGGCCGGCGAAACGGCGGCGACCGATGCCGCGGCCCTGGCGCGTCAACTCTTCCACTGGGCGCGGCGCGATCCAAAATTGAAGGTCATTCCCGCCGTGGAACGCGAACTCGTCATCCAGGCGCTCAAGGAGGCCAACAACAATCAAGTCCATGCCGCAAAGCTGCTCGGCATCACCCGCGCCACCCTCCGCAAACGCATCGAGAAATTCGGCATTCAGCGTGAATTGAACGTAAAATAGTTTGAAAGATTAATCTTGAAATCACAAATTGTGACTTCAAGGTAACTTATCAAACAACGTGATCAAAAACGCTGAACTGATTCCTATGGAGCGAATACAGACGGCCATTTTTCTGATTCGTGGTGAAAAAGTCTTGCTCGGCCAGCAACTGGCGGAGCTTTACGGCGTTCCGGTGAGCGCGTTGATCCAAGCGGTGAAACGCAACCCGGAAAGGTTCCCGGATGACTTTACGTTTCTGCTTACGCCGCAAGAGTTTGCAAACTTGAAATCACAAATTGTGATTTCAAGTTGGGGTGGTATGCGCCGCGCGCTTCCCTACGCTTTCACCGAACAAGGCGTAGCGATGTTATCGAGCGTGTTGCGGAGCAAACGCGCCGTACAAGTGAACGTCGCCATCATGCGCGCGTTTGTGAGCCTGCGCCGGCTGCTGGCCACGAATGAAGCCTTGGCCCGCAAGTTTGCCGAACTGGAACGCCGGCTCGAAGGCCACGACCAAGCCATCAAATCCCTGTTCGATGCCATCCGCGAATTGATGGCGCCACCTGCAAAACCGAGGCGGGAAATCGGCTTTCACGCCATTGGCAAAGAGGCTGCGACGGATGCCAGAACCCTGTCCAAACGCAAACGCATCGAGAAGTTCGGCGTCCACCGTGGGTGGAACGTAAAGTGATGCCAACCCCGCCTTGACATGAGGCGTTTCATGGCTATCCTCGCACGTTCCGGTTTTTCACCCGGAGGCAACGCCAACTAATTTATGAAACGCCAGTATCAACCGTCAAAAATCCGCCGCAAGCGGCAGCATGGATTTCTCAACCGCAAATCCACCAAGAGCGGCCGGGCCACGCTGGCCAATCGCCGCCGCGTGGGCCGCAAACGCCTGACCCCGGTCTAAACCCGCGCGCGCATGCCCGATCCGTCCCCAGACGCCAGACGCCAGACGCCAGATGCCAGACGTTTGCGACTGGGCCGCGAATCGCGGCTCGGCCAGAACCGCGATTTCGCGCGGGTGCGGCAGCAGGGCGAACGCCTGGCGCTGGGCTGCCTGATTGCCAACTGGCACGGTCTGCCGGACGGCACGTCGCCGAAACTCGGCGTCGTCACCAGCAAACGCATTGGCAACGCCGTGGCCCGCAGCCGCGCGCGCCGTCTGCTCCGCGAAAGTTTCCGCCAGCATCAACATGAATTGTCACGGCCCGTCGAGCTGGTGCTGGTCGCCCGCGCTTCGATTGCCGGACGCAACTTTGCAGGCGTGGAAAAGGATTTCCTGGCGGCGCTGAACCGCGCCGGCCTGATGAAAAATGACTGATTTCTAAATCCGAATGACTAAAGAATTTCCCATGGCGAATGTCCAAGTTGCTCCGCCCGCAACGACCGCTGTTTTGTCATCCGGGCTTTGTCATTCCTTCGTCATTCGAGCTTCGTCATTAGTCATTCGTGTTTTGACGCTGGCCATTCGCACCTGGCAACTCACCATTTCCCCGGCACAGGTTTTTCTGTTCGGCGCCACCGGCGGCTGCCGCTTCACGCCGACGTGTTCGCAATACGCCAGCGAGGCGCTCCAGGAACACGGTGCCCTGGCCGGCGGCTGGCTGGGATTGAAGCGCATCTGCCGTTGCCATCCGTGGGGCGATTGTGGACATGACCCGGTGCCACCGCCTGAATTCAGAATTCTGAATTCTGAATCCAGAATCACCCCGGAGTCCACCCGTTAATTTATCATGGATCGAACCGGCATCATTGTTGTCTCCCTCTGCGTCGTCCTGCTGGGCGCCTGGTTTATCCAGCAGCAAAAGTATGCACAGCAACAGGCGCGTTTTGAGGCGACCAACCAGGTGGCCCGCGTGCTGGCGTCCAATTCCCGGGAACTTCCCAACCAGCCGGATGCCGCCGTCAATGCCCCGAACGCATCCACCGCGATTTTTGACACCAATGCGCCGGAACAATTGCTGGTGCTCACCAACGCCCGCACCCGTTATACGTTCACTTCGCGCGGCGGGGGATTGAAATCGATCGAACTGCTGGATTATCCCGAAACCATTTCTCCCCGCTGGAAAAAGACCATGACGGCCAACGGCGTGGCCACCTTGAACACGCGGGCTCCCGTGCCGGTGCTGGCGATCCTGGGGGATGCCAGCGTGGTCGGTGACGGCACGTTCACCCTGACGGCAATTGCCGATGGCGTTCATGCCGAAAAAACGTTCACGAATGGATTGCGGCTCGCCAAGGATTTTCATCTCAGTTCGAACTACCTCGTCAATGTCAGCGTGCAGATGGAAAACACCTCGGCCCAGCCGCTCACCCTGCCATCGCAGGAATGGGTCATCGGCACCGCCACCCCGATGGGGCCGGATGACTCCAGTTACGCCATGAACGAGGGGGCGATGTGGTTCAACGGCACGGGCATTCAGGACCAGTCGCTGGGATGGTTCTCCGGCTCGGGCTTCGGTTGTTTCCACGGCTCGCCGCGCACGGAATTTCTGGGAGGTTCAAATAACGTGGTCTGGGCGGCGGCCCACAACCAGTTCTTCGCCCTGCTGGCGATGCCGAAGGATCCGGCCGCACAGATCGTTGCCCGCGCGGTGAATCTGCCGCCTTTCCCGAATGTCGAGCCGGTGCCGGGCGCCCCGGCGTTGCAGGGGGTTCAGAGCGCGTTCATCTATCCCGGAGCGGCCCTGGCGGCGCATCAGTCGGTGGCACGGCAGATCATCCTTTTTGCCGGGCCGAAAGAATACCGCCTGCTGGCCCGCGTCGGGGAAGAGTTTCAAAACCAGGCCGATTTGGTGATGAATTTTGGGAAGTACTCGGGATTTTTCGCCAAGGCGCTGCTGCTCGCGATGAACTGGCTGCACGACATGACCCGGCTGGGATATGGCGGGACGATTGTATTGATCACGGTGATCATCAAGGTGCTGTTCTGGCCGCTGACGGCGGCAAGCACGCGGTCGATGAAACGGATGCAGGTGCTGGCGCCGGAAATGAAGGCGCTCAAGGAGAAGTACAAGGACGACATGCAGAAGTTCACGCAAAAGCAGTGGGAACTTTATCGCAAGCACAAGGTCAGCCCGATGAGCGGCTGCCTGCCCATGGCCATTCAAATGCCGGTGTTCATCGGCTTTTTCACGATGATCCGGAGCGCAATCGAATTGCGCGGCGCGCATTTCCTGTGGATCACGGATTTGTCAAAACCCGACACGCTGTTCATGATTCCGGGAACCCATTTTCCGTTCAACCTGCTGCCGTTGCTGATGGGCGGCTCGATGCTGTGGCAATCGCACCTGACCCCGCCGTCGCCGGGCATGGATCCGGCACAGCAAAAGATCATGCGTTATATGCCGTTGATGTTCCTGGTGTTCCTTTACAGTTACTCCTCCGGCCTGGCGCTCTACTGGACGGTCAATAATGTGCTGACCGTCGTACAAACCAAGCTGACCAAAATGAACCAGCCTCCGGCGGCAGTCCCGGCGGCAGCTTCAGCATTGACGCCGGCCGCGAAAAAGAAAAAATAAAGACGAACCGCGTTGCTTAACGTTCTGATTTATGGCCACACCACCGAAAGAAACCCTGGAAAAAATCCTGACGTCCCTCGGCTTTCCCGCCACGATCGAGGAACATAAACTGGAGGAGGGCCTCCTGCTGGAGGTAAAGACCGACGATGCCGGCCGGCTCATCGGCCGCCAGGGACAGACCCTGGCCGATCTGCAATACATCACCAATCGACTTTTGTTTCAGCAGGACACGAATGCGCCTAAAATCATGGTCGATGTCGGCGGTTACCGCGCCCAGGCGCGCGAAGCCCTAGTCAAGAAGGCCCAGGACGCCGCCGAAAAAGTGCGCCGCTGGGGCGATGCCGTGGAACTGGAACCGATGAGCGCCTTCGACCGCCGGGTGGTGCATCAGGCCATCAAAGATGATCCGGACGTGGAAACCCACAGTGTGGAAGTGGATGGCACGGACAAAAAGGCCATCCTGCTCCGGCCCCGGCACTGACCGGGCCGGCACTGTGCCGGTCGCACCTCTCCTTTTCCCCGATTCAATGAAAAAGCGCGGACACCTGTCCGCGCTGAAAGCAAACCAACGGGTGGCGGGCCTGTCTTCCGGTTATTGATCGACAATGTTCAGCTTATACAGCGGAGAAATGGCGCTGGCCGGCTTCGGGTCCGAACCCACGTTGTTGTACTTGTATTCAAACTTGAACCGGTAATCGATGGAATTGACTCCCGCCGGGACCGGCACGAAACCTTCCCAGCGATTTTGCACGAGCGGCACCTGGCGCAGGGGAAGCAATTCGCCATTGGCGAGGACAAAGGGCTGGATGGTTTCCCAGCGGAGCGACTGTTGCGTGGAATGAAAAGCCACTTCCACCGGGTACATGTTGTTGGGATTGCGCGGCTGCTGCAACGGCGTCAAACGTGTGAACGTCGAGGTGCAACCGGTCACCAATAACATCGATATAACAGGCAGGAATTTTTTCCACATAATGATGGAGCGTTACACAAAAGCCGGCAGCTTGTAAAGCGGATTTCAACACTTGAGGCATGGTGGGTTTTCAGATAACAGTTCCTCGCCTATGATTTCCTCGAACCGAACGATTCCGGCGGCGGGCAGTTATCGCTGGGTCATCTGTTCGCTCCTGTTTTTCTCCACCACCTTCAATTATCTGGACCGGCAGGTGATCAGTTATTTGAAGGAATTCTTCTGCACCCCGGCGGAGCTGGGAGGTTTCGGCTGGTCCAACACCGACTTCGCGAATTTGACCTCCGCCTTTACGGCGTTCTATGCCGGCATGACCGTCCTGGCCGGCTGGGTCATTGACCGCATCGGGACCAAACTGGGCCTGGCGCTTTCACTCATCACCTGGTCCGCCTTTGGCATGCTCAATGCCTTTGTCGGGCAGCTGGTAATGATGCACATCATGGTGCGGAGCGCCTTCGGCATCGGCGAAGCCGGCAATTTCCCGGCGTCCATCAAGACGGTGGCCGAATGGTTTCCCAAGCGCGAACGGGCGCTGGCCACGGGCATCTTCAATAGCGGCTCGAACTTCGGCGCCATGATCGCCGCCCTCTTCGTTCCCTGGTGCTTGATCCATTTCGGCGACCAGCAGGGTTGGAAGATGGCTTTCATTCTCACTGGCGCATCCGGCTTTCTTTGGCTGATTTTCTGGCACTGGCTCTACGAACCTCCGGCCAGGCAGAAGCGCCTTTCCCAGGCCGAGTACGATTACATCCACATCGACGAGGAGGTCCAGGTCAACGAGGCGGTGGCCGACCAAGCCAGGGTTTCCTGGTGGAAGCTCTTTGGCTATCGCCAGGCTTGGGCTTTTTTCTGCGGCAAGTTCATGACCGACGGCGTCTGGTGGTTTTACCTTTTCTGGCTCCCGGATTATCTCAAAAAGCAATTCGGCATGACCAAGCACGACGTCATACTGCCGACATTTATCGTGTACGGTGTGGCCATCATCGGCAGTATTTATGGCGGCAGCCTGCCCATGATGCTAATCAAACGGGGAATGCAGGTTTACCAGGCCCGCGTGACCACCATGTTTATCATCGCCGTGGCCCCGCTGACGGTGCTCACCACCCAGTATTTCGGCAACGTCGGGCATTTTGGCAATATGGCCCCCGTGCTGGCGGTCGCCGCAATCTGCATCGGCGCCGCGGCCCACCAGGCCTGGTCGGCCAACCTCTTCACGACGGTGTCCGATATGTTTCCCAAGAAAGCAGTCGGCTCGGTCATCGGCATTGGCACCTGTGCTGGCGGCATTGGCGGCGTGATCATCCAGAAACTGGCAGGCCGCCTCACCGACACCTTCAAGGAAGCCCCGCAGACCGCCTACCTCCTCATGTTCATCATCTGCGCCCTGAGCTATCTGATCGCCTGGAGCGTGATGAAGGTGTTGGTGCCCCGGCATAAACTGATCACCGATTTATAATTCCTCGGGGCCCAGGCCCGCTGAGGCGTTTTTCTTCAACGGGCTTCGGCTGCTTGCCCGGGCTGATCTCTGGAACCTTCAAGCATTGTACGTGCTCGACGAGGTTGTGCCGCCGCGGCCGGTCCAGTTGGTGTGGAAGAATTCGCCACGCGGCTTGTCCACGCGTTCGTAGGTATGCGCGCCGAAATAATCGCGCTGCGCCTGCAGCAGGTTCGCCGGCAGGCGTTCGCTGCGGTATTGATCGTAAAACGCCAGCGCCGTGCTGAACGCCGGAACCGGAATGCCCTTCTTGGCCGCCGCCGCGACGACATTGCGCCAGCCTTTCTGGCAGCGCTTGATTTCGCCACGGAAATAATTGTCCAGCATCAGGTTCATGAGCTTCGGGTTCTGGTGGTAGGCTTCCTTGATCTTGCCGAGGAACCGCGAGCGGATGATGCAGCCCCCGCGCCACATGAGCGCGATGCCGCCATAGTTGAGGTTCCATTTGTATTCCGCCGCCGCCGCGCGCATGAGCATGTAGCCTTGCGCATAGCTGACAATCTTGGAGGCGTAAAGCGCATCGCGGATGTCGTCGATGAATTTTTTTTTCTTCGCGGGATTTTTGGCCACGCTCAGCGCCGGCCGCGGGCCTTTCAATTTTTTCGCGGCCTTGACGCGTTCCTCCTTCAACGCGGAAACACAACGGGAATAGACCGCCTCGGCGATGAGGGTGATCGGCATGCCGAGGTCCTGCGAGTTCACTACGGTCCATTTGCCGGTGCCTTTCTGCCCGGCGGTATCGAGAATCTTGTCCACCAGCGGCGTGCCATCGGTGTCCTTGAAACCGAGAATGTCCCGGCTGATTTCAACGAGATAACTGTCGAGTTCGCCCTGGTTCCATTCGGCGAAAATATCGTGCATTTCCGGCGCGCTCAGGCCCAGGCCGTTCTTCAAAATATTGTACGCCTCGCCGATGAGCTGCATGTCGCCGTATTCAATCCCATTGTGGACCATCTTGACATAATGTCCGGCGCCGCCTTCGCCCACCCAGTCGCAACAGGGCGTGCCGTCGGTGACTTTCGCCGCAACGCCCTGAAAAATTGTTTTCACGTGCGGCCAGGCGGCGGGCGAGCCGCCGGGCATGATGCTGGGGCCATGTCGCGCGCCTTCCTCGCCGCCGCTCACGCCGGCACCGACGTAGAGCAGGCCCCGGCTTTCGACGTACTTCGCGCGGCGGATGGTGTCCTCAAACAGCGAGTTCCCGCCATCAATGATGATGTCGCCGGCCTCAAGGTGGGGCAGGAGTTGCTCGATGAACTCGTCCACCGGTTTGCCGGCCTTGACGAGCATCATCACCCGGCGCGGTTTCTTGAGTTGGGCGACCAGCTCCGGGACCGAATGCGCGCCCAGCACCTTGGTGCCCTTGGCTTCATTGGCCAGGAAGTGGTCCACTTTTTCCACCGTGCGGTTGTAGGCGACGACGGTAAAGCCGTGGTCGTTCATGTTCAGGATGAGGTTCTGGCCCATGACGGCCAGACCGATAAGTCCCAGATCAGCTTGTGGTTCCATAATAAATTCCAGTGACGGCGGCGAATCAAACCCCGCTAAAGGCGGCAAACCCGCCGTCCACCACCAATTCCGCGCCGGTGATAAAACTGCCGGCATCCGATGCCAGCAGCAACGCCGCGCCAACCAGTTCATGCGCTTCACCGAAACGTTTCATCGGCGTCTTGGCCATGATGGTGACGACGCGTTCAGGCGTAAGCACCTTGCGATTCTGTTCCGCGGGGAAAAATCCCGGCACCAGAATATTCACCCGCACGCCCTTCGTCGCCCATTCGCGCGCCAGATTTTTGGAAAGGTTGTGCACGGCGGCCTTCGACGCCGAGTAGGTGAAAACACGCGACAAGGGCAGCAGTCCAGACGCCGAACCGATGTTGATGATGCTGCCGGCGCCGCGTTCGACCATGTGGCGGCCAAAGACCTGGCTCGCGAGCATCACACCCTTCAAATTCACGGTCATAATCCGGTCGAATTCCTCCTCCGTGACATCAAAAAAAGGCGTCGGTGAATTCACCCCCGCGCCGTTGACGAGGACGTCCGCGCGATCGAATTTTGCGAGCACGTCCTGCAGCAACTTTTCCAGTCCCGCCCGGGAAGTGGTGTCACAAGGGAAAAATTCGGCCTTCCCTCCTTCTTTGCTTATCGCGTTGAGCCGTTTTTTTGCCTTGGCGGCATCACGTCCGACCAGCGCCACCGCGGCACCGGCCCGGGCAAAACCTTCGGCGATGGCGCCGCACAATTCGCCTGTGCCTCCGACAACCACCGCCACCTTGTCTTGCAACGTGAACAATTCCGCCGGTTTTTTCATATAAAGCAACTCTTTTTCTGCTCAACCCTTGAAACATCCGCGATGCGCCCACAAACCGAGCGCCGGGTTCGAGATATAAAATATTTTTTCACCATCTGCCATCGTATTCCAGCCGTCTTTGAGCCGGGCCGGGTCGTAATGCCGGGTCATCGGCTTCAGGTCGGCATAGCGGAAATTGACCCCTTCGATTTCCCCCCGCGTGAGATGGCCGGGGCAATAGGTGATGTTGAACCGGCCCTCGGAGGAACCATGGATCAAATGGGCCGCCGCGCCAAGATTGTTTTGCAATTCGGTGTTGGCCTTGACCGCGGCCAGGGTCGCCGGGGTGCCGCGATAACCGTATTTGCGAATGAGCCGGTCAATTTCTTTGTCCTCGCCGAATTCCTTCACTCCGGGGGCCAGCACGATCAATTCACCGCCGTCGGCCATCGCCATCCGGGTGCGGTAGATGCTTTTGTTTCCCAGCCAGGTGCTTTTGAACTCGGACGGATCCAGATAAACCACCGCCTTCCGGAGCGGCGCATCCAGCATCTCGAAATTGACCTTGAGCGACAACGCCGACCCCTTTTCAAAACCGGAAATGTCATCACTGATGTAAAGTCCGCGCACGCATAACCGGCCGTCGTCAGCCCGCCCCACGACCGTATGCACATAGACGATGGGCAGATGTTTGGCGAAATGTTCGGAGGCATAATTCAGGATGCGCCGCACCGGCGTATCCGAACGCCCCATCATCCGCTCCATGCCATAAGCGGCGCCGACAAAATGGCTTTTGTTGATGCTTTCCGGACCGCCCGTGCCCACGAAGAGATTCTTGTTGTAACTGGCCATGCCGACCACCTCATGCGGGACAATTTGTCCGACCGACAGGATCAGGTCGTGCCGGCCGTGGCAGATGAGATTCGCCAGTTGCGCCGGCCACGGAAAATCGACCGCTCCGCCGGAAACGTCCTTCACAAATTCGCCGGGCACTTCGCCGACCGTGGTGATGCCCGTGCGCCAGTCATGCACGCGGAACAGGTTTGCGGGCACGCCGGCATACATTTCGGCGATTTGCGCCGGGGTCATAGGCGTGTGCGTGCCCAGGGCGGGCAGAACATCGGCCAAGCGCGCACCGTAATACTCATAAATCAGCCGGGTCAATTCCCCGGCGTGCGAATGCAACCGGGTGAAATCCGGGGGAACGACCAGCACCCGCTGGCGCGGACCGAGACGGCCAAGGGCATGGGACAACCCTTTACGCAAGTCGTCCGAAGACAGCTTGTCGTCAACCGAACCGCGTTCAAAATACAACATATGTCCGATCCAACCTGATCCCTGGCGTTGCCGCCAGGAAGCACGTTGTGACCCTTCACCGCCTTCGGCGCCAATGAATTAAAGTTTGATCCGATTCCGTCTGAAAACTCATAGAATCTCCCCAAGGACCGGTGGATTGTAAAGCGGTTTTCCCTGCGGAACCGTCCCCGGCCTGTTTTTTGCACAAAACCGTTTTGCACAATTTTAAAAAAGAAGCACCTTGCACCTCACCGGCTTTCTGGAATTCTGTTCGCAAGTCAAACGACCCGTTTCGATCATCAAAAGCGACATCATGAGCAAAGGCTTGGACATTCCGCAAAATGGCGCCTTGGATTTCCTGTCCCTCGGCGCGCTGATCAACCGGCTGGATCCGGGTATCATTCCTTTTCGCAAGGCGACGACGTGCCAGATTCATGTGAGCGGCGGCGAGTTCAATTGCGCGGCAAACCTGTCGGACTGTTTCCGGCTGAACACCGGCGTCGCCACGGCCCTGGTCGAATATCCCCTGGGCGACCTGATTGCCGAGCGGGTCCGGGCCATGGGCGTGAAGCCTTTTTACAAGCGCTTCAAACATGACGGCGTGCGGGGCCCCAACCACGCCACCGTTTACAGTGACCACGGCCACGGCGTTCGCGCCCCGGTGGTGTTTTACAACCGTGCCAACGAGGCGGGCGCGCTGCTTAAACCGGGCGATTTCAACTGGCAGGAAATTTTCGGCGCGGGCGTGCGCTGGTTCCACAGCGGCGGCATCTTCGCGGCCCTGTCTGAAACCACCGGCCCGCTGATCATTGAAGCCATGAAGGCCGCCAAGGCCGCGGGCGCGGTGACGTCATTTGACCTGAATTTCCGACAAAAGCTCTGGGATATCTGGGGCGGCCAGAAGCAGGCGTTGTCGGTGATGAAAGGCATCGTTGAACATGTGGACGTGCTGGTGGGCAATGAAGAGGACCTGCAAAAGGGACTTGGATTGAAAGGTCCGGACGTGACCGCCAAATCCAAGCTCAATCCCAGCGTGTTCTTCGGGATGATTGATTCGGTCGTGAAACATTTTCCGAACGTCAAAGTGGTGGCCACCACACTGCGCGATGTCCATTCGACCAGCCGCCATAGTTGGGGCGCCGTCGCATGGATGGGCGGCAAAACCTATATCTCGCATACCGGCGAACTCGATGTCTATGACCGCGTCGGCGGCGGCGACGGTTTCGCCTCGGGCCTTTTCTACGGCCTGCTTACGGGTGAATCACCGCAGGAATCCGTCAATCTTGGCTGGGCCCACGGCGCGTTGTTGACGACCTATCCGGGCGACACGACGATGGCAACCCTGGAACAGGTCCAATCCTTTGCCAAAGGCGGATCGGCCCGCATCCAACGGTAAGTCAGCAGCCTGCGGACCTGGCGGTCCGTTTTCCCTTCATGGCTTTTACATTGCGCAACCGGAAGGGGTTGCGGTAATTTGCCCTCCCTTTGAAATGAAAATTTCCGTTCCCAAAGAAACGCATCCGGGCGAAACGCGGGCGCCGATGACCCCCGACGGCGCCGCCAAACTGGTGAAGCTCGGGGCGCAAGTGGAGGTTGAAGCCGGTCTCGGCCTCGCCGCAGGCTTTGCCGACGATGCCTACACCAAGGCCGGCGCAACCCTCGCCGCCGACCGCAAGGCGCTCATCGCTTCCGGAGACATGGTGTTGCGCCTGCGCAAGCCGCCGGCGGAAGAAATTGCGTGGCTCAAGTCCAACGCCATCCATGCCAGCCTGCTCGACCCGTTCAACGAGAAAGAACTGGTCAATAAATTCGCCGAACGCGGCATCAGCGCCATCAGCATGGAGTTTATTCCCCGCACGACCCGCGCCCAAAAGATGGACGTGCTGTCCTCGCAGGCCAACCTCGGCGGCTACGAGGCGGTCATCCTGGCCGCGCGTTATTCCAACAAGATTTTTCCGATGATGACAACGGCGGCGGGGACGATCCTGCCGTCAAAGGTTTTTATCATCGGTGTCGGCGTTGCTGGTTTGCAGGCGATCGCGACCGCGAAACGGCTGGGCGCGAAAGTCACCGCCTACGACACGCGGCCCGTCGTCGAGGAACAGGTCAAATCGCTCGGAGCGCAGTTTCTGAAAATTGATATCGGCGAAACCGGCCAGACCAAGGACGGTTACGCCAAGGCGCTGACCGAGGAACAAATTCAAAAGCAGCGTGACGCGATGAAAAAGACCTGTGGCGATTCCGACGTGGTGATTTCCGCTGCGCAGGTGTTTGGCCGCAAGGCGCCCATTCTCGTCACCACCGAAATGCTCAACGCCATGAAGCCCGGCAGCGTGGTCGTGGACCTGGCGGTGGAGACCGGCGGAAACGTCGAGGGCGTGGTTTACGACCAGGTAACCGACCGCAATGGTGTCAAAATTGTCGGCATCGCCAATTTGCCGGGACGGGCGCCGCTCCATGCCAGCCAGGTTTACGCAGCCAACCTGGTGAGTCTGGTTGAGGAATTCTGGGACAAACAGAACAAGAACTTCGTCCTCAAGCTCGACGACGAAATCATCAAGGGTTGCCTGGTCACGCACGGCGGCAAGATCGTGAACGAGAAGCTGACCGCCAAGCCAAACTGAAACTTTTATGGATACAAACATCCCCGACATCATTTTCATTTTCGTCCTCGCCGTTTTTGTCGGCTTTGAGGTGATTTCCAAAGTGCCCTCGATGCTGCATACGCCACTGATGTCCGGCACGAACGCCATTCACGGTATCATTTTGTTCGGCGGCATTTTGGTGTTGGCCGATGCGACAACGCCGCTGACCCGAATATTGGGATTTGTGGCGGTGATTTTCGGCTCGGCCAATGTCTTCGGCGGTTTCATGGTCACCGACCGGATGCTGCAAATGTTCAAGAAAAAGAAATAGTCATGAGCTCGAGCATTGCCTACATCATCATCGCGGTTTCGGTTTTATTCATCATCGGCATCAAGCTGCTGGCGTCACCGAAGACGGCGCGCATCGGCAATCTGGTCGCCGCCGCCGGCATGTTGATTGCGCTGATAACCCTGCACAAACCCGGTGGGGATTACGTCTGGTCGCAGGGTTGGCCGTTCAATTACACGCTCATCGCCATCGGCACGGTCGTCGGTCTCATCATTGGCGCGATCGGCGCCTATTCGGTGAAGATGACGGCGATGCCGCAAATGGTCGCGATGTTCAACGGCCTGGGCGGTGGTGCAGCGGCGCTGGTCGCGAGCCTGGAATTTTTAAAACGGGCGCAGGGAAGTGAATTTTCGCTGACGGTGAACGGAACGGATTTGATCCATGTCGTCACAGGTGGTTCCGCATTCATCGCCGGTTCGATGCTCTTCGCCACGCTCATCGGTTCGCTCTCATTTTCCGGCAGCATCATCGCGTACCTGAAACTGGAGGGAAAATTTGAAAAGCCGATGACCTTCCCCGGTCAGAATATTTTGAACGGCCTGATTTTGCTGGTGATTCTAGGCCTTTGCGGCTGGCTCACGTTTAACACTTCCGGCGGCAATGTCGTCACCGCGTTCATCGTGATGTTCTGCCTCGCCTTGTTTTTCGGCGTGGCGATGGTCATGCCCATCGGCGGCGCGGACATGCCGGTCGTGATCTCACTGTTGAATTCCTTTACCGGTCTCGCCGTCGCCGCCGACGGCTTCGCCATCAACAACCTTGCCATGGTGGTCGCCGGAACCCTTGTCGGCTCGTCGGGCACGCTGTTGACGCTGCTCATGTGCAAGGCCATGAACCGGCCGGTCACAAATGTTTTGTTCGGCGCGTTCGGTTCCGGCGGCAGCGGTGCTGGCGCAGGCGCTGCCGGGGTTGCGGGGACCGTCAAGCCCATTCAAGCCGATGAAGTGGCGCTGCTGCTCACTTACGCTCAACGAGTCGTCATCGTTCCCGGCTACGGCATGGCGGTGGCGCAGGCGCAACATGCCGTGCGCGAGCTTTCCGATGAACTCGGCAAGCGCGGCGTTGAAGTTCAGTTTGCCATTCATCCGGTCGCCGGCCGCATGCCCGGTCACATGAACGTTCTGCTGGCCGAAGCCAACGTGCCGTACGACCAGCTCATCGAAATGGAGCAAATCAACCCCTCGATGGATCGCGTGGATGTCTGCCTCGTCATTGGGGCCAACGACGTGGTGAATCCCGCCGCCCGGGAGGAAAAGAGCAGCCCGATCTACGGCATGCCCATCATCGAGGCCGACCGCTGCAAGAGTGTCATCGTGATGAAACGCTCGATGGCCGCCGGTTTTGCCGGCATTGAAAATCACCTGTTTTACAAGGACAACACGCGGATGCTGTTTGGTGATGCGAAGAACTCGCTCCAGGCACTCATCACAGCGGTGAAGGCCAACTAACGAATTGGCGTGCCGGAAGCGGCAGAAGCATCATCGCTGCACCCGCGCATTGCCACCCTGCATCAACTTTTCAACCTCATCCTTTGTAGCCATGCTGGTGTCGCCGGGCGTCGTCATGGCCAGCGCTCCATGCGCCGCGCCGTAATCCACGGCTTTCTGCGGATCACCGGCGGTCATCAATCCATAAATAAACCCGGAAGCAAAACTGTCGCCGCCACCGACCCGATCGAGAATTTCCAGATCGGCATACTTCCGGCTCTCATAAAATTTGCCGTCCACCCACGCGACGGCCGCCCAGTCGTTGAGGGTCGCGGTTTTTGCCACCCGCAACGTGGTGGCGGTCGCCTGGAAATTCGGGAAGGCCTTCACCGCCGTCTCGATCATCTTTTTGAAGGCAGTGACCTCAAGATGCAGGAGATTTTCGTCCGCGCCTTCGACGGGGAATCCGAGGCAGGCGGTAAAATCCTCCTCGTTGCCGATCATCACATCCACGTATTGGGCAATTTCCCGGTTCACCTCCTGCGCCCGTTTCTGGCCGCCGATGGATTTCCAGAGTGACGGGCGGTAATTCAGATCGTAGCTGACCGTCGTGCCGTATTGCGTGGCCTTTTTTACCGCTTCAATGACCAGTTGTGACGTGGAGTCGCTCAGCGCCGCGAAGATGCCACCGGTATGAAGCCAGCGCACGCCGAGTTTACCGAAAATGTGATCCCAATCGAAATCGCCCGGCTTCAATTCGATGGCCGCCGAATGACCGCGATCGGAAACCCCCACCGCTCCCCGGATGCCAAAGCCGCGTTCGGTGAAATTCAAACCATTGCGGGTCGCCCTGCCCACCCCATCAAAGGGCGTCCATTTGATGAATTCGGTGCCGACGCCACCCTGTAAAACGAGATCCTCAAGCAATCGCCCGACCTCATTGTCAACAAACGCCGTACAAACGGCAGTCTTCAGGCCGAAACACCGGCGCAGTCCGCGGGCAACATTATATTCGCCGCCACCTTCCCACGCCTTGAATTCGCGGGCGCAGCGGATGCGGCATTCGCCCGGGTCAAGCCGGAGCATGATTTCCCCGAGAGAAACGAGATCATACCGGCACTGTGATGGGTCGCGAAGCTGGATGGCCATAGTTGTCAATTGCGGTTAAACCACTGACAAACACCAATTGACACGAAACCCCCACGGCAGGAAAGCCACAAATAAACTTCAACGAGGAGGGAAGCCTCCGCACCGCATTTAAAATGCCCGCAGGGGCATCAGCTCTGTCCCAAGCCCGATCGCGCCATCAGATTGAGACGTGATTGCGCCTGCCGGGACATGCCGGTGAAAACGAGGGAAACCTGATAGCCAGCATGCTTGTTGCCGCTACAGGAGATGACCACCCCGCTGCACTGAACCCGGCCCCCATCACGCGGCGATTGCAACGCCACCGTCATTTCCGTCCACGGATTGAACGGTGTCGGGCTCCGGAATTCGATGCCGCTTTTGTGAATGGTGACGGCTTCAGAAGAAAGTTCCAAACGGGATTGCCGGCCTTCGACGGTGATTTGCTGCTGGAAAGAACTGCTTTCAAATTTTTTTGCGCTCATAGAAACCTCATCAAAATAGCATGTCCCGGGCAATCGTCAAATTAGCCATCTAAATTTAAATAATTAGATTTACCATTCGATGACCGCTGCGCCCCAGGTTAGGCCCGCGCCGAAGACCATCATCAGTATCAGGTCGCCGCGCTGGATCTTTCCCGATGAAACGGCTTCGTCCAGGGCTATCGCCACCGAGGCCGCGGAGGTGTTGCCATATTTGCTCAAGTTCACGAAAAGCTGTTCGGGCGTCGCGCCCAGCCGTTCGCCCACGGCATCGATAATGCGCAGGTTCGCCTGATGGGGAATGACACATTTGATCTTGGAAATGTCGAGCTCACACCGGCGCAAGGCTTCCCGCGCCGCGTTATACATTGCCTGAACGGCGTTCTTGAACGTTTCCTTGCCTTCCATGCGCAAAAAATGCTGGCGGGCGTTGACCGAATCCAAGGTCGCCGGGCAGCGGCTGCCGCCGCCGGGCATGAAGAGCAAATCGGCCTTGTCGCCGTCGGCTCCCATCACCGCGGTGAGCAGGCCGTGTGAGTTGGCGCGGTTTTGCAAAATCGCCGCACCGGCCCCGTCGCCAAACAACACACACGTGTTGCGGTCACTCCAATCGGTGATCGATGAGAGTTTTTCCGCGCCGATGACCAGCACCGTGTCGTAGGTGCGCGACATGATGAACTGCTGGCCGATTTCGAGCGCGTAAATGAAGCCGGAACAGGCCGCCTCGACATCGAAGGCCGCCGCGCGCTTCGCTCCGATCTTACGCTGCACGAGACAGGCGGTGTTGGGAAACGGCATGTCCGGGGTAATGGTGGCGACGATGATGAGATCGATCTGTTCGGCAAGGATGCCAGCCATCTTCATCGCGTGCTCCGCCGCCTTCACGGCCATGTCGGAGGTGAATTCGTCCTTGGCAGCGAGCCGGCGCTGCTTGATCCCGGTGCGCGTGGTGATCCATTCATCCGAGGTTTCGACCATTTTTTCGAGATCAGCGTTGCTCAAAATTTTTGCCGGCACATAGGAACCGACGCCGGTGATGGAGCAGGAGCGTCCCTGAAAGTTGTGTTTGGCGCGCGGGTTTTTGAATTTGGGGCTCATGGCGGCAACAAGACCGTTCACTCCGGTTTGACCGACAGCTTTTCATTGGCCCGCGAGATTTCGCGAGCGATGATTTCGTTGACCCGATGCTGCACGGCGTCAGCCGTCACCCGCAGGGCGCTGGCAATGGCACGTTCGCGGGCCGAACCATGCGCCTTGAATACCATGCCGTTGAAACCGAGTAGCGGCGCGCCCCCATAAACCTCGGGGTCCATGCGGCGGCGGATGGCGTGAAAGGCGTTCTGGGCCAGATAGGCCCCGATTTGGCGCTTGGGATTGCGCATCAATTCGCGTTTGAGCATCGAAAACATGGCGACGGCGAGGCTTTCCGCCGTTTTTAACACGATATTCCCGACAAATCCATCGCAGACGACCACGTCCACGCGATCTTTGAACAAATCATGGCCCTCAACATTGCCGATAAAATTCAAGTCGAGGTGCTGGCAAAGCTTGAAGGCTCCCAGCGTGAGTTCGTTGCCTTTGGAATCTTCCGTTCCGATGCTGAGAATGCCCACGCGCGGTTTTTTGCGTCCGAGCACCTCCTGTGAATAGACATTGCCCATCACGGCAAATTGAGCCAGATGCAGCGGTTTGCATTCGATATTGGCGCCGGAATCGAGCAGGACAAATTCATTTTCCTGCCGCGGGATGACGGTGGCAATGCAACCCCGATCCACACCCGGAATGCGGCCCAGCTTGAAGGTTGCCGCCGCAAAGATGCCACCGGTGTTGCCGAGCGACACGATCGCATCGGCCTGCCCGTCGTGGACCAATTCCGCGCCACGGCCGATGGAGGAATCCTTTTTTTTGCGCAGCGCCTTCACCGGTTTGTCCACCATCGTCACCACTTCGCTGGCATGGACGATTTGAACCCTCAGGTCATGGCAATTGGTCGCCCCCAGCGCCGCCTCAATTTCCTTCTGGTCGCCGACCAGAAAAAGTGTGGAGATATTGGGATCGGCCGCCAGCGCCCGCCGCACCCCTTCGACAACGACTCCACACCCGTGGTCACCGCCCATGACATCTACTGCGATGCGCATAGATGAAAGAACGCCGAATCCGGGCTGGCTGGACTCAGGACCCGGCGGTGACGGTCAATACCTGCCGGCCCTTGTAATAGCCGCAAGCGGGGCAGACCCGATGCGGCACATACGGCGCGGCACATTGGGGACACGTGCCGAGTTGCGGCAATTTCAGAACACTGTTGTAGGCCCGGCGCATGCGCTGCCGGCTGTGGGACGGTTTGCGTTTCGGAACACCCATAAATTCAATTTATAATTTTAACTTGTCCAATTTGGCCCATACGGAAGGAGTCGGTTCCTCCTTGCCGCCGGCCTTTTTGGCCTTGCCAGCCGTTTTTTTTTCCATCCCCCGGCAATCCGGCCGGCACAACGGGTGCCGCGGAAATTCGAGCAGCATATCTTCACGCAGATACGGCGTCAAGTCTGCACAATCATTGACGATGGAAACACATTCTTCGCCTTCCAGCGGCAAATGGCAGGCCCAGGGATCCAGTACCAGTTCATGCTGGAATGGCTGCAAACAGCGAACGCACTGGCAGTCCAGCGTCAACCGCAGCCAGCCGCGGACCAACAGGCTGTCCTCCAGCAATTGGACCTTCAATTCATGTCGCAAGGGCTGGATCAGACGGATCATTTCGTCATGGGTGTCCAGGTCGAGGTCAGCGGCCGGCAGTTCCCCGTGCAAAGTCAGCTCATCTTCCTCAAGATGCCTCAGATTGACGATCAGCGGCATGTCTCAGCCCTCTCTGGCCCCGGCGAACTTTTTGGCCAGGGCGTCCCGTGCATGAGCCGGCACAAACGCACTGACATCGCCGCCCAGCCGCGCTATTTCTTTCACGATGCGGGAACTGAGGAAGGTGTAGGTGTCCTTGGGCATCATGAAAATGGTCTCGATGTTTTCGTTCAACTTCCGGTTCATCAATGCCAGTTGAAATTCAAATTCAAAATCCGAAATCGCACGCAGCCCCCGGACGATCGCCTGCGCTTTCCGGCTCACGACGTATTCAACAAGCAGGCCGTCAAAAGTATCCGCTTCGACGTTCGGCAGAAGTTTTACGGCCTTCTTGACGAGCGCAAATCGTTCCTCCAGCTCGAACAACGGCTTTTTGCCGTCGTTCTTGGCCACCGCCACAATAACCCGGTCGAACAGCTTGGCGGCACGCTGGATCACATCCAGATGGCCGTTGGTCAACGGATCAAAACTGCCGGGATAAATTGCCGTGCGCATCAACCTCACTTTAACATTTGCCGGGAAATTGACGAGCAGGAAAATACCGGAGTCAAATCATTTCGCCGCCGCGTTCTGCCAGGGAACTTCATAAATCCGCACGGCATCGCGAATGCCCTTGACGGTGACGGGGAACATTTCGACACAGGTCGAAGCCAGGGCCGGGTCCTCGCGCAACAGGTGGTTGTAGGTCGTGTCGCTGATGATAATGCGACCGCTGCCGGAGACGCTTTCCAGCCGGCTGGCCAGATTCACTTCCCGGCCAAAAACGGTGTAATTTAAAATATGCGCGTCCGACCCCATCAATCCGACCGTGGCCAGGCCGGTATTGATGCCAGTGCCAACCTGCAAGGCGCGCAAGGGCGGCCGGGGCGGCAGCCCGGCCGAAAGGCGCGCGCGATTCTCGGTTTCCCGCACGTTATTCTGCGCCGAACGTTTTTCATTCAAGTCGCGGATGGAGCGTTGCGCGTCGATCGCCGCCAGCACGCAATCGGAAGCATGCCGTTCATTGGGTGTGGGCGCGCCCCAAAAAGCCATGACGCAATCGCCGATGTATTTGTCGAGGGTTCCGCCGTGCTTTTTCACCGCATCGGCAACGGTGGTCAGATAGAGATTCACCGTTTCGAGCGTCTCCTGCGCCGACTCTTCGATGCATTTGTCCGCCGCTTCATCATCGAGCTGGTGTTCATGGATGAAATCCGCGACGCGCTGCTGCATCTCGTCGCTCAACGTGGTGAACCCGCGGACGTCCGCGAAAAACATCGTCACTTCGCGGCGCGCCCCGCCGAGGGAAAGCTTTTCGGCCCCCAGCAAAACGTTCATCACATCCGGGGACACGATTTTGGAGAAAACAGATTTGACGCGGCGCTGTTCGCGTTCCTCGAAAACCACGCGATAGGTGACCAGGCTCAGATGCTCAACCAGCATTGCTCCCGCGATGGGAAACACGAGCGGGAGCCAGTAACGGAATGCCACGAACATATAAAAACTGGCGGCAACATAAGCCAGCAACAGCAGCAAAACCGCCACCGAAGCGGTAAACGCCCGCAGTTGCCAGGTCAGAAAAGCCGTCAGCATACCAAGCAATGTTATCAGGGCTATTTCCGTTGGCAGACTGGCGCGCCGTATAAAGCGGCCGGTGATGACCGAACTGGCAACGTTCCAATGTTTGCTCACCAGCAACGTGTCCTTTTCCAGCGGAGTTGCGCCGCGATCGGTCAAGTTGTTGCCGGATTGCCCCGAACCGACCACCACCAGCCGGCCGCTAAAATCGTTGCGCAAACCATTGGTCCGGTCCAGCAGCCGCAACCGATCCTGCAACAACAGATTTTCAATCGGCGCGCGCAACAAGCGCGGATCGTCCAGCTTCAGCCGCCAATCGATGTAAAAAAACCCGTCATGGTCCACCGGAATCACGCGTTTGACCCCGTTCGGCCCATTTAACGTGATCCGGCCATGGGCCAGGTCCAACTTCGGATGGGCGAGATCCAGGTTCAATTCCAATGCGGCCAGCAGGATGCCCATGTCCCAGATCCCCTGGTTGTCGAAAGCCCGGGCCCGGCGCAGGACCCCGTCAGAATCTTTTTCCGTGGAAATGTCCCCGGGTGACAAGGCATTGGTTAAAAACAAATCCGGAGGCATCAGCTCGGGTTCGACCGCGACGAGGACATTCCCCGCCCGGCGCATTTCCAAGGCGAAGAAATCGTCGGACTCGAGATAGTTGCCATTGGCCATGGTGACCAAAGGATGATCGGTTCGCAATTCTCCCAGAAGCACGTCGAACGCCACGGTTTTGGCGCCCTGGGAGGACAATTCTTCGACGAGCCGGCCATAGACCTGGCGCGGCCAGTAGAGGCCAAAGTGATAGCCGAGTTTTTCCCCGTTTACCTTTCCCCGTTGGACGGCGGCGATGCTGGAATCCTCAATGGAGACGAAGGCGAGGTTGGTGGCGGCGGGCGCCGGAAAATGCAACGCCGTCCGCACCCGCAAATCGTAGGTCAGGCGTTCCAGGCGTTCAAAAAAATCAAGCTGCAGGAGCCGGATGCCGCAAACCAGCGCGAGGACAAAAACCGCCAGAATGACCGGAGTGCGTTTGAATGGTTTAAACTTCACGCTGTCCCATTAAACAAAAAACCAGAGCAACTCAAGGCTGCTCTGGCTTTACTAAAAGGATCGATAAATCAATTTTTCCCGGCCGTTGGTGACATGTGGCACTGGGATGTGTCAGGCGGAAATACGATAGCCCCAACGGGATACGTTGTGCGCAACTTCCTGAAGGTGTCGTTTATAATGCCGAGTTGAGGCGCTGACAACGGGCTGGTCTGGCCGCTTTGGGGATTAAACTCATTGCCTTCACCTACCACCACGGTCGCCGGCTTGCCGTCGGCACCAATGAGGGAAAGGACCACGGAATTCTTAAATACCGAACAGGCTCCTGTGGCGCTGATATAGAACAACGTCCCGCGCACACCAGCGATACCGTTGGGAATTTTAATCAGGTATTGAGAGGCGCCGGAAAGTTTCTTGACGCTGTTGTAAATACCGCCCTGACGAAGGTCCAGTTCCGTGTCGCTGACCGAGTCCACTCCCGTGTCCGATACCGTCAGCTTGTCGATGGCCAACACGGTGTCACCGGTCATACGAATGGTGTTTTGTTCCGCCGAAGGCTTGTAGCTGATAAATCCACGAACGTTCGCATCCGCCGCTGGGGTTATTTGTCCCGGCTCGGGAGATGGGGCAACCGTGATTGACTTACCCAAAACAATATCGACCGTGGCATCGGGAGCCGTCTTGAGAACGGAGCCCGCGGCAAGAACCTTGCCCGCGACGAGGGGATGCCAGTTTCCATCTCCCAAGGTGTAGCTGGCTTCGCCGGAAATGCGAACCACCGTGATCACGCCAGGTCTGATTGATTGCGCAATTGCGCTGGTTGTCAGTGTCAAAATGCACGCGCACACGGCCAAGAAGATGCAATGTAGAATATATTTCATAACGCTTTCCCAGTCTTACTGTTGCACAAAATATAAGGATAAGCAGCCAAATGTCAACCTTGAATTCGGACTTATTTATGGTCAAAAACATCAGGCAAACCGCTGCCGCCAGAGGCCTTTTCAAGGAGTTTCTGCTCTGTAATCTCCAAATAGGAGGCCGCGGCGGTATTTTCCGCCCAACGAAGCCGCAGCGAACGCTCCAACCAAGGCCGGGCAGCGGCGTAGTCCCCGGTTTGGATGTAATGCCAGCCAACATTTACCGCGGTGTAATAACCGTTGGGATCGAGCGCATCGGCACGGTTGAAATACGGCCCGGCTTCGTCATGCCTGTCCAGCCAGTCCAGACACATGCCATACCGTAAATAGTTGTAACCGTAGTGCGGGTTGAGTTTCATCCCCAGTGCATACCATTGCATGGCTGTTTTTGCCTGTGCCTCATAGTCCTGGCCCCCATCGAAACTTTCCACCCGATAGGCCTCACCGATATTATAGGCCGTTTCAAAATTCATCGGCTCGGTGGCGAAAGCCTTTTCCAGAGCCCCCGCCTGCGCCGGCGAATAAACCGGCGTCCGGTTCGCTCGCGCCAACCAGACCGCCTCGCGACCATGACCCCAAGCCTGCCAGCTTAAATAAGAAATCCCCGCCAACAAAGCCAGCGTCAGAAGCATTCTGAGCGGCAGGCGCACCGTCAGCCAATAACGTTCGGTGGCAAAGCGCAGATTGCTGCTCAACAAGGCCAGCAACGTCACGCCAAGAACAGCATTCGCGGGAATGTGCAAATTGAAGTCCACCACGGAATGTATGGCCAGGGCCAGCAAACCGGCGAGCGCGCCCAGAAACAAAGCGAAGCGATTGCTCAAACCGCGGCCGAAATCATTTTCCGCCGGAACAACACATTTCCATGTTTTCTTCACTCCGGCGCCAAATACCACCATGCCGGCGAGCACGACGATCCCGCCGGCAGCACCCCAGTCCGCCAGCAGGTTCAAATAATCGTTATGGGCGCGGTCCGGGCTCAATTGAATGCTTTCGGGACGGTATTCCCGAAAACGCCAGTCGTAGTGCGCCGGTCCGACTCCCCACCAAAAGTGATCCCGCCACATTTCTTCCGCAGCAATCCATATATCGCGACGCACGGAAAAATCGGATTCGACACTGACTTCGGACGTTCCCACACGGCGCATATAACTGATCGTTTTCGACAAATATTGGGTGACGAAAACGGTCCCGCCTCCGGCCAGAAGGATGACGAACACGAGAGCAGGCAGGCGGTGGTTGCGATGAAAAATCAAGATGCCCAACAGGACCAGCAAGGCAACCGCAACCGCCGCCCAACCTCCGCGCGAAAAGGTCACCGCCAACCCTGCCGCCATGGCCAACGCGGCGTAACCCAGCAGAATCCGGGAGACGGCTTTTATTCGCGCCACCAAGACGTACGCCAGGGCCAGCGGCAGCAGCATTTCCAGAAAACCAGCCAGATTATTCGGTGAAATGTAGGTACCCGAGGCGCGACCCGTATAAGGCGAGACATAGCCCCAGACCCAGTTCGAGTGCGTCATGAACTGGCAAACGGCAAAGCAGGAAATTCCCACCGCCAGAAAAATGAGCGTAAAACTGATGATTTGCCCGTATTCCTGCCGATATAAATTGTTGACGATGACAAAAAACAGGAAGGCATACAACAACACCTGGATCATTTCCTGCCGCGCCACGTATTCAATGTCCGCCGTGAAATAACGTCCAATGGCCAGAACGACAAAGGCGAGGACTGCCCAACCCAGAGGCGGCCAGAGCAATTGCGGTTTGGGACTGATCCACAAGCGGAGGAGCCAGACCAGCAAAACGGCCACGGTTAATCCCTGCAACACGAGAAATTCCGGCGCCTCCACCGCGCCCATGGCCAGGGGACCAAAAACCAAAATGCCGAGCACCAAGCCCAGGATGCTCCACTCGCACCAGCGATCCAATGCTTCCCGGTTCATCCGATTTAATAGGCGCGAACGGTTCCTTCGTGATTGAGCGGAAGAAAAACATTGTTGCCCACGTAAATCAATTCTATGGCGCTGTGCTGGGGACCATTCAAATAACCCCCGGCGCCGGTCGTCGTGCTGGCTTGGGATGAAATGTATATGTTGCTCCCACCAGCAGGACTGGCCACCGCCACAAGCTGGCTGCCATCCGCCGAGGACGCAATGCCCGTCCACGATGTCGTGGGTGCATTGTTTTGCTGCGCCCAGGTCGTGCCGGAGTCGGTTGAATTAAAAATATTGCCCGGACCCGTGGAAACACCCGCCAGTCGCGAACCATCCGAAGAGGAAACGATCGAAGTCCATTGTGCCGTGATGTTCGGGGTGCTGGCTGTCCAGGTCGCGCCTGAATCGGCGGAAAGGTAAATTTGACCACCGCTGACCGTGGCTGCCAGCCGGCTCCCGTCTGCGGATGACGCTACAGCAGACCAGGCCAGGCTGCTGCCATGATTAGTCCAATTCGTGCCGGCATCGGTTGAAGTCCAAATTTGCCCGGCGTTAATCACCGCAAACAATCTCATCCCGTCCGCCGAGGACGCCACCGAGGAACAAAATGTGATGCTGTGGTGCAGCACCCAATTCGTGCCCCCGTTGACCGAAGTATAAACCCCCGGGCTTGAAGTGTTATAATTTGCCGCAACCAATCTTTTCCCGTCCGCCGAGGACGCCACCGATACCCAGGTCCGGCTGCCACTACCGCTGTTTTGCGACGTCCACGTCGTCCCGGAATCGGTTGATGTATAAATGGGGCCGGTCGTGCTCACATTGTTTCCGATGGTTGCCACCAGCTTGGTTCCATCGGCGGAGGAAGCAACCGACGACCAGCTTTGTCCGGTGGGGCCACGAGCCGTCCACGTCGCGCCGGAATTGGTTGAAACATAAATCTGATTGCCATTGATGGTCGCCGCCAGTTTTGTCCCATCAGCCGAAGACGCGACGGCGGTCCAGAAGGCAAGCGGCCCGCCGGCCTCCCAGGCTTGCCCGACTCCGCTGGCGAGGTTCCCGGCGAGAATGATTTGATTGGTATTTTGCGCAATGATCCATCCTCCCGCCCCCACACCGGCCACCTTGTACACGTCACCAACGGCCGGCGACAAGGGCAACGTCAAAATGACCGGCGCAGTATTGTTGGTAGCGATATAACCGACGTTGGGAAAAATTTGAGAATTTGTCCCGGCCACGGTCACCCAGAAGAACGCGCCCGGCACGTTGGTCAACCCGTGCCCGCCCCCGGTGAAGTTGGTGGCGGCAACGTTGCCGGCGAAATTCAAGCTGGGATTGCTCTGCAACGCTACATTCGTCGACAAACGCGCATCCGGGATGGTGCCGCTGAGACTGGTGGCCGGCAGATTGGACAGGCCAAAACCGTTGCCGATGAAATTCGTCGCCGTCACCCCGGCGGAAAAAACTGTATTGTTGGTAAGCACCGCAACATTGGCGGAGAGCAACGAGTTGGGAAGGGTTCCGGTAATGTTCGTGGCCTGCAACGGCGCGGTCAAAACGGTTGCGTTGGAAGCGTTGAGCGACTGAATGGCATACGGAACCGAGGTCAGCGACTGGCGCGGCGACAGTACCACATAGGCCCCGGTATCACCGTTGGTGCGCACACCGACTTCCAGCGTGCGCAAGCTGCCGTCAAAAATCCCCGGGCCAAAATCCAGCGTGACGGTGAACAGCCCGTTGGTAACGCCCACCGGAGCATTGGTGAGCGGGCCGGCCACGACGGAATTGGCCGCGTTATATATCTGGAACCGGAAATCGTAAGCCCCGGTGGCGGGTGCGTTGCTGCTGTTCAAGCGGCCTTGATACGTAAAAGCCGTTGTTTGCGCGCCCAACTCGAGCGCCACAAATACCAGCGCCGTTAACGCCGTGAAAAATGACTTCATGGGCGTATTTTATCACGATTATGTCCGGGAACAAGCCGCAATGACTCCGCTGGACAAAATCCGCGACCCGATTAGCTTGGAGGCCATATGACCGACCCGCGTTATACCAAACTGGCGAAACTGCTGGTGCATTATTCCACCCGGCTGAAAAAAGGCGACCACATCCTGCTCGACCTGATTGATGTGCCTGACGAATTTTCCATTGAGCTCATCCGGGCCTCCCGCGAGACGGGCGCCGTCCCTTTTGTCGAAGTACGGCATACGCGGGTGTCCCGGGAACTGCTGATGGCCATGGATGCCCGGCAGGCCGCCGCAGTGCGGGACATCGAACTGTTCCGCATGAAAAAGGTGCAGGCTTATATCGCCATCCGCGGCAGTGAAAACGCGAGTGAAAACTCCGATGTGCCCGGCGACCGGATGCAACTTTATTCGCGGGTCCTGCGGCCGGTGCTGGATTACCGCATCAATAAAACCCGCTGGTGTGTATTGCGCTGGCCCACGCCGAGCATGGCCCAGGCGGCCGGCATGAGCACCGAGGCGTTTGAAAAACTGTATTTCGACGTGTGCACCATGGATTACGCAAAAATGGCCCGGGCCATGACCCCGCTCGAACGCCGCATGAAAAAGGCCGACCAGGTCCGGCTGAAAAGCCCCGGCACCGATCTGACCTTCAGCCTCAAGGGCATCGGCGCCAAGATGTGCAAAGGCGACCGTAATATTCCCGACGGCGAGGTTTTTTCCTGTCCGGTGAAAAATTCCGTGAATGGCGTCATCCAGTTCAATACCCCGACCATCTATGCCGGCACAAAATTTGAAAACGTCCGGCTCGAATTCAAGGATGGCAAGGTGGTTGGCGCCACGGCAAACAATTCGAAACGGCTGAATGAAATCCTGAACACGGACGCCGGCGCGCGTTACGTGGGAGAATTTTCCCTCGGGTTCAATCCGTACATCTTGAATCCCATGTGCGATATTTTGTTCGACGAAAAAATCGCCGGGTCGCTGCATTTCACTCCGGGCCAGGCGTACGAGGAATGCGACAATGGCAACCGTTCCGCCGTACACTGGGACATGGTGTTGATTCAACGGCCCGAATGGGGCGGCGGCGAAGTCTGGTTCGATGGTGAACTGATCCGCAAAAACGGCATGTTCCTACCCAAGGATTTGAAGCCGCTCAACCCCGCCGGTCTGAAATAGCGGGGCAGACAGGCAAAAACGGCGGCCGGCCGGCTGTCAGACCGCCGTGGTAAAATCCAGAAACCAGTTACGGCACTTCCTTGAGCATGGCCAGGAACTGCTTCATCGCCGGTGAAAGCACCTTGTTCTTCTTGTAAATCGCGGCGATGGGACGGAAAAAGTCGCCGTCCTCGATGGACAGGGCCGTAAGCGTTTGCTTGCTGATCTCCTGCGTGATGGTCCCGCGCGGCACAATCGAGATGCCCGCGTCGATTTCCACCGCGCGCTTCACGGTTTCGATGTTGTCGAATTCCATCGCGTGTTTCGGATCGACTCCGTGTTCTTTCAAAATCCGGTCCAATGCCTTGCGCGTGGGAATGTCCGGTTCGAACCCGATGAACTTCTGGCCGGTCAGCGCCTTGAGCCGGATGGATTTCTGCTTGGCAAACGGATGTTGCGGATGGCAGATCAGCACCAGGGGATCCTTGTGCAGGGCAATGATTTCCAGTTTGGAATCCTTGGCCGGATACGCCACCAATCCCATGTCCACGACGTTACTGAGCACGTCATCATAAACCTGGTTGGCCCGGCGGTATTCCACATGGACATTGACCGTCGGATAATTCTTGAGGAATTTTTTGATGTAAGGCGGCAGGTCGTGCAGGCCGATGCTGTAAATCGTCGCCACCCGAATCGTGCCCGAAATGATGTCCTTCAACTCCTGCAGCTTGCTGTGCAGCGATTCATAGGTCTGGATGATTTGCTTGCTGAAATCATAAAGCATCTGGCCTTCGCGCGTGAGGCGAAATTTTTTCTTGCTGCGCTCGATGAGCAGGGATTTGAACGTGCGTTCGAGCGAACTGATCTGCTGGCTCACGGCTGATTGCGTCACGCCATTGATCTGGGCGGCCTTGGTAAAACTTTCTGTTTCTGCCAGATCACAGAAGACTTTTAGACTTTCAATTTGCATAATAAGCAAAGTTAAACAAAAACCCCTATATTAGTCAACAGCCGGTGTTTGAGCCAGCAGCTGCTTGACTTTGGCTAGAAATTCGCGGCTGGTAAAGGGTTTTTGCAGATAGGGTATGCCCGCTTGTTTGTCCGCCGGCAGCACATAGCCACTCGTGCATAAGATTCGCATCGCCGGCGCCACCTGCCGGATGCGTTCGATAAGCTGGCGCCCGCCCATCGCCGGCATGACCAAATCCGTGACGACCAGATCAATCTGGACGTTTTCACCGGAAAGAATGGATAGCGCCTTCTGGCCGCTGTTCGCCGTCAATACACAATAGCCATATTCGGTCAAAATCGTTTCCGCCATCGTCAACAGCAAACCTTCGTCGTCCACCACCAGGATGGTTTCCGTGCCGGTCAAATCCGCATCCGCACCGGCACTTTGCATCACAAATTGTTTTTCCGCCGGCAGATAAATACGCACCGACGTGCCGGCCCCCGGCTGGCTGGACACCGCCACCCCCCCGCCGTGGTTGGTCACAATGCCATAAACCAGCGCCAGCCCCAACCCGCGATGGCTGCTGCCTTTGGTGGTAAAAAAGGGTTCAAAAATCCGCGGCAGCACATCCGCCTCGATCCCCGGACCGTTGTCGCCTACCTCAATGCACACATACGCGCCCGGAGCGAGCCGCACGTTGCGGTCCTGCGTCGCCTCCGCCAGTTCCACATTGCGGGTTTGGACCACAATCTGCCCCTCGGGCGTGGTGATGGCTTCGACCGAGTTCTCCAAAACCTTCGTCAATGCCTGTTGCACCTTCGCCTCGTCGAATCGGGCCGAGAACAATTCCCGCTCCAATTGCGTCTTCCACACAATCCCCGTCTTTTTCTCACCTTGAAAAAAGTCCACGCACCGGGTCACCACCGTGTTCAAATTACCCTCCGGGGCCAGGTGTCCTTCCTTTTCCTGGCGGCTGAACACGGTCAGTTCGTTGACCACTTCCGCCGCGCGCGAGGCTGATTTTTCCACCTCCAGCAGGGAATGTCGCCACGGATGGTTCGCCTCCGCCTTGCTCAACAGCAGGGAGGTATGGCCGAGAATGCTCGTCAAGGCGTTGTTGAAATCCAGCGCCACCGTGCGCGCCAGTTGCAAGGCGCACTCCAGTTTCTGCTTGAACAGCAAACCGCCGCTCTCCGTCACCGTTTTGGGTTCCTCCACGATGGTCACGGCGGCCGGAGCCGGCGGAGCTGGAACCGGAACCTGAACTGGAGCGGGACCGTGAGCCGCAACGGGCCCGGTCACGGTTTCAGGCAGCAATTGCATCACAAACCATTTGCTGCCTTCCCGGGCAAAGGAGCAAATCACCGCGGTGAAATTCAAGGTTGCTCCCGTCGTGACCTTCAATTTCAAATCCAGGGTCACTTTTGATGAGGACGCCCAGCGTTTGAAAAAGTCCTCCGGGGTGCCGGTGTTCTCCGGCGCCCAGATGGCCGACAGGGGAGGGGATTCGCTGGCGATGGCCGTGCCAAAGGTGCTCACGGCCGCCATATTGGCGCGCAGGATCATGCAGCTGGCATTGACCAGCAAAGCCGGCCACGCCGCACTCTCCAGACCAAATACGATTTCAGGTTTCATTCAACCACCAGAGCGTTCCAGCCTATCTTTGCTTTGGAAAAATTTCAAGGAATGACAAACGCGGAGGGAAGCAGTTCCTGCACCCTGAATTCCCTGATCCGGCCCAAAGCGTGGCTGTCCGCCACCCACACGGTCGCCGCCGGCGCGTATTCCGCCAGCAACTGGCGGCATGCTCCGCAAGGCATCGGTCCGCCCGGCGCGCGCGCGACCACCGCCACTGCAATCAAATCCTTTTTCCCGGCCGTCAAGGCGCTGAACAAGGCCACCCGCTCAGCGCAGCACGTCAAACCATAACTCGCGCTCTCCACGTTCGCGCCCGGAATGATTTCGCCACCCTTCGTCAGCAAGGCGGCCCCCACCTTGAATTTTGAATACGGCGCCACCGCGCGTTCCCGCGCTTTTGCCGCCGCAGCGATCAGTTTTTCCCGTAACAGCCGACGCCGGCCGGGTCGTAGCCTTGATGCGAAGACCGGTGAGGAGGCTTTGACTTTTTCTTCATTCTTCATTCTTCATTCTGCCTTTGAGGTAAAGCCCCGCAAAATTCCTGATCAAGTGCGCGCCTGACGATTTTACGCGCTCTGCGGTCTCGAGCACCTCGGCGTGCGACAGATTCTCCCGACTGATGCCTGCCGCCAGATTGGTTATGCACGAAACCGCCGCCACGTTCAAGCCGCATTGCCGCGCCACGATCGCCTCCGGCACCGTGCTCATGCCCACCGCATCCGCGCCCAGCCGGGCAAACGCGCGAATTTCCGCCGGCGTCTCGTAACTCGGACCGCTTACCGCCAGATAGATGCCGCGCCGCAGCTTCAAGTTGCAATCTTTTGCGGCCCGGAACAACTGCGCATTCAATTCCGCATCATAGACGTGCGTCAGGTCAACAAAGTGCGGAGCCCCACGCAACGGATTGGTCCCCATGAAATTGATGTGGTCGGTCAACACCATGAAATCGCCGGCGAGGAATTTTTTGTTGATGCCGCCCGCCGCGTTCGTCAGCAACAAATCACGAATCCCAAATGCCGCCAGCGCGCGGACGGCAAACGTGACCCACTGCATCGGATGCCCTTCGTAAAAATGCGCCCGCCCGCTCAGGACCATCACCGGCGTTTTGCCCAGATGGCCGAAATACAACTCGCCTGCATGGCCGCTTACGGTTGGTTTGGGAAAACCGGGGATTTTGGCGTAGGCAATCTTTTTGTCCACACGCAGTTCGCTGAGGACATGATGAAATCCGCTGCCCAGCACGATGGCCAGCATCGGACGCAACCGGGAAGCCTTTTTGAGGTGCGCAGCGGCGACTTGGGGTGTGGCATCCGGTTTCATGTGGCGTTGACTTGATTTATTTCGCAACTGCAATATTCTTATCAACTCGATTTATGGAACTGAACAATGACGAAATCCGCCGGTACTCGCGGCACCTGATTCTGCCTGAAGTCGGTCTGGCAGGCCAAAAGAAAATCAAGGGCACCAGCGTCCTGTGCATCGGCGCCGGCGGCCTCGGCTCGCCCATCGCCATGTACCTCGCCGCCGCTGGCATCGGCAAAATCGGCATCGTGGATTTCGATACCGTCGATTACTCCAATCTTCAGCGCCAGATTTTGCACACGGATGCCGACGTGGGCCGCCCCAAGGCGCAATCCGCCAAGGAAACCATCGCGGGCATCAATCCGAATTGCGAGGTGGTCATTCACAACACCCGCATCACCTCGGAAAACGCATTCGACCTTATCCGGCCCTATGACATAGTCGTGGATGGCACGGACAATTTCCCGACCCGCTATCTCACGAACGACGCCTGCGTGCTGCTCAAGAAGCCGAATGTTTATGGCTCGATCTTCCGGTTCGAAGGCCAGGCGAGCGTGTTCGCTCCGCACCTCGGCGGGCCGTGTTATCGTTGTCTTTATCCCGAACCGCCGCCGCCCGGCATGGTGCCCAGTTGCGCCGAAGGCGGCGTGTTGGGCGTATTGCCCGGCATCGTCGGCTGCATCCAGACGACGGAAATTCTTAAACTCGCGCTCGGCAAAGGCAACTCGCTCGTCGGCCGTCTCCTGCTGTTCAACGCGCTCGACATGAAGTTCCGCGAATTGAAATTGCGGCGCGACCCGGCGTGCCCCGTTTGCGGCGAACATCCGACCATCAAGGAATTGATCGATTACGAAATGTTCTGCGGCATCGTGCCCGAACCGGCCAACCCCGGCGCACATCCCGACGAAGTCACGGTGCAGGACATGAAAAAGGCGCTCGACGATCCGAAGCTCGGCATCAAGGTCATCGACGTGCGCGAGCCGGACGAATATGAGATCGCCCATGTTAAAGGCGTGCCGCTGCTGCCGTTGAGCCAGATCCAGCAACGATTCACCGAACTCGACCCGAACCAGCATTATTATCTCCATTGCAAGGCCGGGGTCCGTTCGCTCAAAGCGCTGGGCTTTCTGCGCGAACAGGGCTTCAAATATCTGAAGAGCGTCAAGGGCGGCATCACCGCCTGGTCGGACGAAATCGATTCCAACGTGCCCCGTTATTGATAACAGCCATCTCTTTGGAATCTAACCGGGCCAATAAATCTCGTAGCCGCGAACGTCAGTTCGCGCCATATCGTTCTCCTTTGTTCAAATTGCGCCGACTGATGTCGGCGGCTACACAATATTGAAAAGGCCCAAGCCCGCTGCTTTGGGTGCGGGTAAATCTCAGAGGGCGACTTACACAAGCCGGCTTCGCCTGAAGCACGGAGATTGCGGACTTGCAGGGACGCTGCCGGCCAGCCACCGAAACTACTTTTTTCCGTATTCCTTGATGATGTTGAGCATCGCGTCGGCGTCGGGGGCCTGTTCCAGGGCCTGGCGGAAATCGGGTTTATGCAGGAATTTGGCAATGTTGGCCAGCGTGTGGAGATGTTTTTGAAATTGGCCCTGCGGCACAAGAAACAGCATCACCAGCTTCACCGGCTGATTGTCCAAGGCATCGAAGTTCACGCCGGCCTTGGAACGGCCGAGCGCACCGACGACCTCATAGATCAAATCGGTCGAGGCATGCGGAATGCCGATGCCGAAACCGATGCCGGTGCTCATCGAAGTCTCGCGCTTCTTGACCGCGGCGGTGACCGCGTCACGGTCGCCGGGCTGCAGTTTTCCGGTGGCGACCAGATTGGCAATCAGCTCGTCAATGGCTTCCCAACGGTTGGTCGCGCGCAAATCCGGAAGAATTTGCGGTTTGCTTAAAATATCGCCCAGGTCCATACGGTGCGGCTTAAGATTGACGCCAATCAGTTTTTATTCAAGACAGAATTGTTGACATGTTTCCGGCTGAATCATTTGAAACGTCCCGCCAGCCAGTTTAAAACGTGTCCGGTGTCCTCCAGCCACCACTCGAGCGCCTTCAAAAAGACGACCTTGGCCGTCAGAAATGGAAGCCCCAGCAGCAGCACGCCGGCGTTGCCGAGAAAAATGATCACGGCGGAAAACAGGTAGCCTTGCGACGTGATGTCCGATTGTTGCGTCTTCAGGGCATGCCACGTCAGCGTCACGTGAAAGGCATAGGCCGCGCCCACCGCCAGATGAAACCAGACCAGGTAATCGGCCCAGTTCCAGAAACAATGGCCGATGGCAAACACGGCAATTACCAACGCCACGTAGAAGGGGAAAAAATACGGGGCCAAGGCGATGAGGAAGTTGCTCTTGGAGATGACCACGTGGCCGCCCGCGGAACTGACCTTCATTTTTTTCACCTGCCCGCCAAAAACCCAGGTCCAGAGCACATGAGTCAGTTCGTGCCCGAACACATAAATCCACATGGGTTTGGGCAGCAACAGGAAAACCGCCAGCCAGCAGGCCGCTCCCGCCAGCAAGGGCACCCAGACCGTGTCCGCGCGGCCGCTGGCGCACAACACCTGCCACAACGCCATCGCCGCGCCGGCGCACACCGGCAACAGGAGAATGGCGATGACGAACTTGATCCACTTCCGCATGGACGAAGAATTCAGAATTCAGAATTCAGAAGCCAGCAGAAAGCAACTGTAGTGTGCGCTGTCCTCAGCGCACGGATCGGCTGAGGACAGCCGACGCTACAGCAATAAACTTGGAACTTGTCACCCGCCACCTGTCACTCGACACTCTTTTACATGACACAAGACGAAGTCCTCCAGATTTTCCGCGACAGCGGCGCGTTGCTCGACGGCCACTTCATCCTCCGCAGCGGACTGCACAGCCGCCAGTTCTTCCAATGCGCGCTCGCGCTTCAACAAATGCCCATCGTCGAGCAACTCGGACACGCCCTCGCGGCGAAAGCCAAAGTCCTCGGCGTTGCCACCGTCATCGCGCCGGCCATGGGCGGCCTGGTCATCGGCCAAGAAGTCGCGCGCCAGCTCGGCGTGCGGTTTATCTTCGTGGAAAAAGAGGAGGGCAAACTCGTGCTGCGGCGGGGTTTCAAGATTTCCGACGGCGAAAAAATTCTCGCGGTCGAAGATGTCGTGACCAAGGGCGGTCGCGTGCAGGAGACGATCGACATTGTCCGCGCCCTCGGCGGCAATGTCGCCTGCGTCGCCACCATCGTGGACCGCTCCAACGGCGCGGTGAACTTTGGTGTGCCGTTTGTCAGCTTGATTTCGCTTCAGGTCGAAACGTTCAAGCCGGACCAGTTGCCACCGGATCTTGCCGAAATTCCGGCGATGAAGCCGGGAAGCAAATAAAAATTCGGAGGGTGGAGCTCTGCGACGCCCTGATTTAATTCTTTTAAGTTTGGGGCTCGTGAAACTCGCCCCTCCGAAAGATTTTCCAACTGTGCCAAACGGCACTATCACTGTGCCAGTGTGACACTTTTGGCACTGTTTTCCATCACCCTTTAAACTGGAAAAAAGTAAATTACGCCCTTTATTTGCTATGGGTTCATTGCGGTTTTCGAGTTACGGCACCGTTATTGCATTGCAACTGGAAGCAGACAACCAATTTTAAATTTTTATATGGCAAAAGTATTAGGCATTGATTTGGGAACCACGAACTCTTGCATGGCCGTCATGGAAGGCGGCGAGCCGCTGGTTCTGGAGAATTCCGAGGGCAAACGCACCACGCCGTCCGTGGTCGCGTTCACCAAGAACGGCGACCGCCTCGTTGGCGAGGCCGCCAAGCGCCAGGCCGTCACCAACTCGCGCAACACGATTTATTCCATCAAGCGCTTTATGGGCCGCAAGTTCGACGAGGTCCAGGAGGAAATCAAACGCATGCCTTACAAGGTCGTGAAGGCTTCCAATGGTGATTGTGCTGTTGAAGTCGAGGTGGATGGCAAACCCAAGGCCTTCACCCCGCCGGAAATTTCCGCGATGATCCTGGCCAAGCTGAAAGCCGACGCCGAAACGCGCCTCGGCGAAAAGGTCACGCAGGCCGTCATCACCGTTCCCGCTTATTTCAACGATTCGCAACGCCAGGCCACCAAGGACGCCGGCCGCATTGCCGGACTCGAAGTGCTCCGCATCATCAACGAGCCGACCGCCGCGTCGCTCGCCTACGGTCTCGACAAGAAAAAGGACGAAAAAATTGCCGTGTATGACCTCGGTGGCGGCACGTTCGACATTTCCGTGCTGGAAATCGGCGACGGCGTGTTCGAAGTCAAGGCCACCAACGGTGACACCCACCTGGGCGGTGACGACTGGGATAACACGCTCATGGACTGGATCCTCGACGAATTCAAAAAGGACAGCGGCATGGACCTGCGCAAGCAGCCCGATGCGCTCCAACGCATCAAGGAAGAAGCCGAAAAGGCCAAGATTGCTCTTTCCAGCTCGCAGCAATACGACATCAATCTGCCGTTTATCACCGCGGATGCCAGCGGACCGAAGCACATCCAGAAATCGCTCACCCGCGCCAAGATGGAACAGCTTTGCGATTCCCTGTTTGAACGCACCATCGCGCCAGTGAAAGCCTGCTTGAAGGACGCCGGCATTGAAGCCGCGAAAATCGACGAACTCGTGCTCGTCGGCGGCATGACCCGCATGCCGAAGGTTGTGGAAGTGGCGCACTCGCTCGTCAACAAGCCGCCGCATCAGGGCGTGAACCCGGACGAGGTCGTCGCCATCGGCGCCGGCATCCAGGGCGGCGTGCTCAAGGGCGAGGTCAAGGACGTGCTTCTGCTCGACGTGACGCCGTTGTCACTCGGCATCGAGACGCTGGGCGGCGTGTTCACGCGGCTCATCGAGCGCAACACGACCATCCCGACCCGCAAATCGGAAATTTTCTCCACCGCGTCGGACAACCAGCCCGGCGTGGAGGTGCATGTGCTCCAAGGCGAACGCCAGTTCTCCAAGGACAACAAGACCATCGGCCGGTTTCATCTGACCGATATTCCGCCCGCCCCGCGCGGCGTGCCGCAGGTGGAGGTGTCGTTTGACATTGACGCCAACGGCATTTTACACGTGGGCGCCAAGGATCTCGGCACGGGCAAGGAACAGAAAATCACCATCACCGCCAGCAGCGGCCTCTCGAAGGACGAAGTCGAGAAAATGCGCAAGGACGCCGAGGCCCACGCCGACGAGGACAAGGCCAAACGCGAGGAAGTTGAGACGCGCAACGAGGCTGACAGCGCGGTGTATCGCACCGAGAAAATGCTCAAGGACAACGCCGAAAAGATTTCCGGCGACGACAAGACCAAGATCGAGAAGGCCGTCACGGAAGTGAAGGAAGCGCTGAAGGGCAGCGACGCGGCCGCGATCAAATCCGCGTCCGAGAAGCTGAACGAGGCCTGGCAGGCGGTCTCCGCCGAACTTTACAAGGCAGCTGCCGCAAAGGCCCAAGCCGAAAAAGGCCAGGCGGGTGCAACTGGTGCGCAGCCAGAAGGCGGCGAGCCGAAGTCCGACGACAAAAAGAAGGACGAAGGTGTCATCGACGCCGAAGTCGTGGACGAGAAGAAATAATTTTCCCACCGCTCGGGCGGCGGGAGTTAATTAAACAAAAAACCAAAACAGGAAAAACAAAAATATGGCACTAAACGTTAAACCACTCGGCGACCGCATCCTTGTGGAACCGGTCGAAGAGAAGGAAACCAAAAAGGGCGGAATCATCATTCCCGAAACCGCCAAGGAGAAACCGCAGGAAGGCATCATCGTCGCCCTCGGCACCGGCAAAACCAACGACGACGGCAAGAAAATCCCATTTGAAGTCAAAAAGGGCGACCGCGTGCTTGTCAGCAAATACGGCGGCACGGAAATCAAAATTGACGGCAAGGAGTACAAGATTTTGAACTCCGACGACCTCCTCGCCGTTTTGGACTAATTCTATCAACTATCAACAATCAACTAAGAACTTAAAATTATGGCAGCAAAACAATTGATATTCGACGAGCAGGCGCGCCAGGCGATCCTGCGCGGCGTCCAGAAGCTCTCCAAGGCGGTCGTCGCCACGCTCGGACCCAAGGGCCGCAACGTGGTCATCGACAAGAAATACGGTTCCCCCACCATCACCAAAGACGGCGTGACGGTGGCCAAGGAAATTGAATTGGAAGATCCCTATGAAAACATGGGCGCCCAGATGGTTCGCGAAGTTGCCAGCAAGACCAGCGACACCGCCGGTGACGGCACGACCACGGCGACGGTATTGGCCGAGTCCATTTACCGCGAAGGTCTGAAGTTCGTCACTTCCGGTGCCAACCCGATCGGCATCCAACGTGGCATCAACAAGGCCGTCGAGGCCGCCGTCGGCCAGCTCGACAAAATCACCAAGAAGGTCAAGGACAAGGACGAGATTCGCCAGGTCGCCGCGGTTTCCGCGAACTGGGATTTCGAAATTGCCGACAAAATCGCCGAGGCGATGGACAAGGTTGGCAAGGACGGCACGATCACCGTCGAAGAAGCCAAATCCATTGAGACCACACTCGAAGTTGTCGAGGGCATGCAGTTCGACAAGGGCTATCTCTCGCCCTATTTCGTGACCAGCGCCGAGACGATGGAAGTGAAGCTCGAAGACGCCTACATCCTCAATTACGAAAAGAAAATCAGCAGCCTGAAGGACTTGTTGCCGTTGCTCGAAAAAGCCGCGCGCTCAGGCAAGCCGCTGCTCATCATCGCCGAAGAAGTCGAAGGCGAAGCGCTCGCGACCCTGGTCGTGAACAAGCTCCGCGGCACGTTGAACGTCTGCGCCGTGAAGGCCCCGGGCTTCGGCGACCGCCGCAAGGCCATGCTCGAAGACATTGCCGTCCTCACCGGTGGCAAGTTCATCAGTGAAGACCTCGGTATCAAGCTCGAGAGCATCGAACTGACCGACCTCGGCCGGGCGAAATCCATTGTCGTGGACAAGGAAAACACCACCATCGTCGAAGGCGGCGGCAAGTCGTCCGACATCCAGGGCCGCGTGAATCAAATCCGCCGCCAGATCGAGGAGACCACCAGCGATTACGACCGCGAGAAATTGCAGGAACGCCTGGCCAAGCTGGCCGGCGGCGTAGCCGTCATCAACGTCGGTGCCGCCACCGAGACGGAAATGAAGGAAAAGAAAGCCCGCGTGGAAGACGCGCTGCACGCGACGCGAGCAGCCGTCGAGGAAGGCATTGTCGCCGGCGGCGGCGTGGCCCTGATCCGGTGTGCGGCGGCGATTGAAGCCGTCAAGACCGCGAACGAAGACGAGCAAATCGGCGTCAGCATCATCAAACGCGCCATCGAATCACCGCTCCGGGCGCTGGCGCTCAACGCGGGAGTCGAAGGGTCGGTTATCGTTGATGCGGTCAAGAAGAGCAAGGGCAACGAAGGTTACAACGTCGCCACGGGCGAATACGAAGACCTCGTGAAGGCCGGTATCGTGGACCCGAAGAAGGTCACGCGTTCCGCGCTGCAAAATGCGGCGTCCATTGCCGGGTTGCTGCTCACCACCGAGTGCCTCATCACCGACCTGCCGGAGAAGGAAAAACCGGCCCCGGCCGGTGGCGGCCATGGCGGCGGCATGGGCGACATGGGCGGCATGGGCGGTTACTAAAATGGTAGGGCCGACCTGCCGGTCGGCCGGACGCGCAGCAGCGCGTCCCTACCAAACTGAGAATATCAGGCGGGGCCGGGAGAAATCCCGGCCTCGTTTTTTACCGGTATGAATAAAAGTCGCGCCCGGTTAAAAGTCATTTACACCATTATTCTGATAGCCACCCCTTTCCTATCAGTAGATTTTTTGATAATGCCTGGTCTGTCTTGTTCCGGTTTACTTGCCGCGACACACTCGAAAACCCTGATCGGGGCCCCGGTTAAACGGTTCGTAGCCGGCCCGGAACGACGGCTCGCAGCAGAAGTCACCGCCCATCCAACCGCCGCCCTTCCAAACCCGGAGCGAGCCGCTGGAACTTCCTTTGGGGTCGGCTCCCATACTCTCCAGGTCGCCGTACCAGTCCCAGCAAAATTCCCTTACATTACCTGACATATCGTAAAGCCCTAACTCGTTGGGTTTCTTGCCACCAATAGGTTTTGTTTTATTATGGTTTTTTTCTATCACAGGCCAGGACCAGAATCCGGTTAAGTTTGTATCTCCAGAGTTTTTCCAATACCATGCCACTTTATCCACATCATTGCCTCCGCTGTAAGTGTAACTCTTGCTGATCTGACCTCCACCGGCAGCATATTCCCACTCTGCTTCTGTCGGCAATCGGTAGCCGTCGTCTCCCGCATTGATCGTTACCGTCCATTTTATATCATCGTCATCATTCTTATTATTTGGGTCTTTATTATTCTTGTCTATATTGTAATACCGTTTTAAGCCCTCTTTCAGACTCCTTTTATTACAGTACTCAACGCAGTCATACCAGCTTACCATTTCCACCGGCAAATTGTCGCCGTTGAATTTTGAGGGATTGCTTCCCATTACCTCAACCCACTCTTTTTGAGTTACATCATATTTGCCGATATAAAAGCTCGATATGGTTATATCTTTTCCCTGGTAGTTGGTGGACTTTTTGTTTATAAAAGCCCCACCTTTGACCAATACCAAGTTATCAGGTTTTTTTTGCGCAGAAGCGCTGACAGCAACCATTGTTGCCGTAAAGCAGAAAATGAATAGTTTTATCATTGAAATGTTTCCTTTATCCAGATCAAAGAATTGCAAGCATCTGAGATTGCAATAATATATTCGGTTATACAAATTTTCAGATTAGCTCAAAAGCTGCTCACCCACGAAGGCGGTCCCGCCCGCGCCCTTTCACTTTTCTGAATCATTTTTTAGATATAAGGCCGGCGGGCTGCGAGGCCGGCCGGCCTTTGCAATATCAAATGATTAAAAGACTTACCAGACCGTTGCGTTAAAGTACCCACTGGCATTACCCCACGCTTCTAAATTCAATTTCATGTAATTGAAACTTCCCATGCTCCCAATGTGACTCTTCCAGTAGTTAAAGTGGTTGCCAGTGGTGATGGTGTGGTTTGCCCCGGTCGATTGGTTGCTGGTCCGGCCGCTTAAGTACTGCCAAAAGGTTGCCGTGCCTTGAATGGAAGGTTGGTTTACCTGTTGATGCTTATATACGTTGTATGAACCCCCATCACTGCTAAGGGAGCCAATATACGTTCCACTTTGACCGCCCATATCAGTGATGTAATATTCTATGAGCGGGCTGGTCGTCCACCCATAGATACCAACATTATTCCAATTACCACTAAGGGCGCCGACATTGTAGCCTACAGTTCTAGATCCGCCGGGATTCCAGCCCTCACCGCCACCCCCATCCCCGATATTCTTCCAGCTAACAGAGAAATTGCCTCCCCCGCCAAAGCCCATGGTTACTGTCCCCGAATTGCTCCATAATGACCAATAGTAGCCGTTGCTCCAGCCCGAGGCGTTTGACTGCGCTCTTGACTGCTGCATACCAATCAAAAACGCGAATGCAGATATTAATAATATTCCTTTTTTCATTTTTAACCTTTGTTTTGTTTGTTGGTTGACTGTTTGGTTCGGAGAGGAGTCAGACGCACTCACGCCTGACCGGCGGGAAATTCGGATGCGGTTTGCAACCTGCTTTTTCAGCACGGCGCCGTTGAGGGAGAAATTGGCTTTTGCGACCATAACCGGTTTACCTGTTTACCCTTTAATGATGAGGGACTTCATTGAATTGAAAGACGCCGTTCCGCTGCATTTTATTGAAGCTGTCCTGGCCGAGGTAATTTTGGAGTGACTGCTGGGTTTGTTCCTTAAATTGTTGCAGATTCTTGTTTACCGCGTCCCAGTCCACGCTTTGGTCCTGTGCATCGAGCGCGCTGGCCCGGGCCTGATAATCCTGCACGGTTTTCTCGTAATACTTGATGGCGTCATACACGTTATCAACTTTGTTGTCGTCAAGCCCCCAAATGTTTTCGTATTTCTTCATCTTGGAGTAGCCGTCATCCTGCGCCTTTTGGAGGGTGCCGAAAGCGTTGGAGCCCAGTACGCGCTGGTATTCCTGGTCGCGGGCCTCGTCCAGCGCCTTGATTTGATCCGCGTAAGCCGGATTTGTCGGGTCATCTTGAAACTGCTGGTCGAGTTTCGACCGGCTCTCATTCAATTGCTGTTGCGCTTTCAAAAGATCCTGGAACTGCGAATCATTTGGGTTCACTTTGGCCAGCTCCTGCTGTAAATTATTGGCAGGAGTGCCATCGTCCTGTCCCTGCGATTTCGCGTAGCGATCATCTCCCAACAGGGCCTTCATTTGCTGGTTAAATTCGGTGTATGCCTTTTCACTCGCATCGTTGATTTCAGCATCGTCCATCGTTCCTTTCAGCCTTGCCTGTTCCAGGTCCCGCTGGCGTTGCTGCAGTTTTTTCTTCAAGTCATAAACCGCATTGGTTTCAGAGTCGGTCAACTGGATCTTGCCAATGTTGGCTTCCCGCAGCTGTTTCTCCTGGTCCCACAGCTTGAAACCCACCTCTCCCAACGCCGTGCGCATTTCCGCTTCTTCGTCCCGCTCGCGTTCCTGTTGCAACTCAGCCATTGTGTCGGCATCCCCATGGTTCTTTTCCGCGGTTTCTTCAAAGCGCTTATCCCAGCCCTCATCGAGATCCGACAGGGCCACTCGCGCCAGGACGTTGTTGGGAACACCCGCCGCGCGCAACTGGTCAATAAGCCACCGCCGCCGGTCCGATGCGGATGCGATGTCCGTGTATTGCGGTGACTTCGGCTGGTCGGTGAAGACGGGCGTTTCATTCGTCATTTTTTCCGGGCTGACCTCGCGGGCCGATGGCGCGGTGGCGCGTTCCGATTTGTGCAGGACCAGCACCACCACCGTCACGGCCAGAACGACATTCAATACGAGGGACACCAGATGGCGAAATTCGCGACTCATAAACCAAATTGCTGTCGCTTAAAATTTTAGAAATATAAAGGGCCGCCGGCTGTGAGACCGGCCGGCCTTGGCGATATCAAATGAATTTGCAGGGAACCGGTTACCACACCGTTGCGTTAACGTACCCACTGCCACCGCTCCAGTCCTCACAAGCCAATATCTGGTAATTGTAACTGCCAAAACCCTGACCACCGTGAGCCTGCCAGTAGCTAACGTGGTTGCCCATGGTGACGGTGTGGTTTGCCCCGGTTCCTGACCCGCCCCAAGTATCCAAGTACTGCCAAAAAGTTGCCGTGCCTTGAATGGAAGGTTGGTTTACTTGCTGATGCTTGTATACACTGTATGAATGCCCATCACTGCTCACGGAGCCAACATACGTCCCATTCACCACCGAGCCAATCTCACAGACGTAATATTCAATTAGCGGGCTTGTCGTCCACCCGTAGATGCCGAAAAAATTATGGGTGCCACTCAGGGAGCCGCAATTGTAACCGATGGACCGAGCTGATCCGGTGCTCCACCCTTTGCCGCCAACCATATCGCTGCAACCACTCCAGCTTATAGCGAAATTGCCAGCGTATGTTCCCGCACTAGGAAAGGATATGCTTGCTGATCCACCACTGTAATATAATGACCAGAAGTAGCCGTGATCAGAGCCCGTACCGCCACTGGCGTTCGCTGCCATTGAAGCGCAACCCGCTATGAGAGCGGAGAGGATTAGTTTTTGCATTCGTGTGCTCATTTTTTGCCTTTGTGTTTTTTTGCTTTGGTTGTTGTTTTTTTGCGGAGTATCAGGCGCACTCACACCTGACAGAGGTGAAATCCATTGGCTTGGTTGCGAAATGCCGGCTGGCGGAACCATGTAATCTTCCACCCTCCCCGGATTTTCGGTTTGTCGATTTACAGTCCCGTGACTGGAAATATTGTGCTCGTACCTGACCGATGTTCATATCGTGAACCCAAGAATATCCGAGGTAATGCTACTTTCGTAGGCGATGCCTTTGATGATTTATGGTTTGGCATTGCTCCGCCGGGCAAAAGACAAACGCCGCGACGCGAGCTTGGTGGTAACGCTTCAATCATTGCAACTAATGAGAAAGATGGGAATGGAGAATTCTATGGAACACATGGACTATTCTCCGGGGGCCCTGATTCACTCGGAAGTCCGGGGCGACAGACATGATTTGTTAAAATCAGCGCTGCAGGTCACCGGGGATTTCCGCAATGCCCGGATCTTCCAACATCTGGATGCGGTCGCCGGACCGAGGTCGGTCCCACCTTTGAGCGCCCAGACGATTTTCTTGTCCGGCGTGACTGCAAGGAACTGGCCGCCCCGGGCGGGTACTAAATTAAATGTAGCGTCGGCGCTGTCCACCCTCCGCAGTCTGCTACGGAGGACGGGTGCGCCGAAAGTCGAGCCACAGGCTCGACTCGACATCCAAAATTCAGGCATGGCCGGGGGCAATCCCTGCCCTGTTTTCCATTTGGAGGCATCAAAGTCGCGAAGCGTCCTGAAGTGCGCCAGCCCTCTGGCGCTTTTGGTTCGGACGGGTATGAGCGTACAGGCAGATGCTCCATGCGGTCAGATCAATTACCCACCGGCATGTTGGCAGATTTTTCCTGGAGCCGGCGCAACTGGTTTTCGAGCTGGGTCACGCGAAGGCTGAGGCGCTCCAGAATTTTGCGCACGTCCGGAGGAAGGATGACGCAGTCCACGCAATGATACCGCGTGGCATCGCCGCCCTTGACGGGATATTCAAACTTTTTACCGCAGGCGCGGCAGGTGCGGGGGCGCTGACCGGAGGTGACCTTTTCCATGGCGGGAGTTTAACGCAAAAACTGACGCGCGCAATCGTTGCCGACTCATCCGGAGCGCGGATTGTCCTCAATCCGCAACGGCTGTACGGGTTGGAAATACTGCGAGTTGGGAAAACTCGCGCTCCGGCTATCAACCATTTGGATTTTACCTTTGTTTGCCTTCCAGAGTCCGGGGCGCACTGGTCACGCCGCCGTCCATCAGCAGTCGGCGGTCGCGCGAGCGGGTTTCGCCCACGGCGGTTACACGGACGGCAGCCTCGTCGGTGACCGGGCATTCATGTTCACAAATGCCGCAACCGATGCACAACGCCGGATCCATATAAGGCTGACGCAATGTGATGGGATTGCCGTCGCGCTTGATGAAGGTGACTTCCCGCGAATAAATTGCCTTCGGTGACACCGGACAAACCTCCTCGCAAACCACGCAGGGGGTTTCCATCGCCCACGGCAGGCAACGGCCGCGGTCAAAAAACGCCGTGCCCAGCCGGATGGGACCTTCCTTCTCAAAAGGTCCGGTGCCGGTTTTTTCCTCGATGCTGATGCGCTGGATGGCGCCGGTGGGACAAACCTGGCCGCAGAGCGTGCAGTTCACCTCGCAGTAACCGATCTTCATGTTGAGGATCGGGGTCCAGATGCCTTCCAGGCCGGATTCCATCAGCGCCGGCTGCAGCACGTTGGTCGGGCAGACGCGGAGGCATTGATCGCACTTGATGCAACGGTCGAGAAAATCCTTTTCCTCCACCGAACCCGGCGGGCGGATGACCTTTTTGTCGTAGTTCCGGTCCGAGGCGCCGGAAGCCCGGCCGAAGGCATAGAACGTGAGACCGATGATCGTGCCGAGAAAGGCGCGCCGGGCCGGCACGACCGGCGCAGTGATTTCGCGCTGGAGCTGCGGCATGAACTTGAACGAGATGGCATCCTCCGGGCAGTCCTCGATGCAGTTGAAGCAGACAAAGCACTCGCTTTTGCGCAATTGGGTGTGCGGATCGGACGCCCCTTCGCAACTTTTCAGGCAGAGATCGCAATCGACGCATTTATGCGGGTCGCGATCAATGCGCCACAATGCCACCGGAGCCAGCGTGCCGAGAAATGCGCCCAGCGGGCAGAGCACCCGGCAGAAAAAGCGCGGGATGACCACGTTCATGCCCACAAGAAACAGGAGCAGGAAGCCGATGATCCACGCGCCAACGTGAAAATATTGCCGCACGTAAATGCTCGACGGGTAAAAAAGATTTAGGACCGGGAGCACGGCCACCGTCATCGAACGATGGAACAGGCAGATCGGGTCGAGCCAGCCGATTTGCAGGCTGTGGCAGAAAGCTGCCACAATCATGGCAATCAGGATGACGTACTTGAGCGAATAGAGTTTTTTGTAGCGGTTGGCCTCGATGCGTTCGCGCTCCTCTGCCCGGCGTTTGCCCAGCAGCCAGCCGACGAAATGATGGAGGATGCCATAGGGACAAACCCAGTTGCAGAACACGCGCCCGAACAACAGTGTCGGCAGGATGAGCAGCAGGCTCCACAACAAACCCATGTAAACGGTGTGCGTGGTGATGGCCGTGGCGAAGGACACCAGCGGGTCGAGTTCGAGAAACAACGAGGCCGGATAGCCCTTGAGATACCGCAGGTCGGTGATGACGACAAAGAACAGGAACAGGGTGAAGAAAAAGACCTGGGCAATGCGTCGGGCGGTGCGGGCTTTCATGGCGCAACAACAGCCAAACGCTGAGGCGCAGAGGACGCAAAGGTTCGCGGAGACAATAATGAGATGCCGGTTCCCGGCCGCGTCAAATCAGCTGAGAGATAACGACCTCCCTCTCCCCAGGGAGAATCATTCACCGCGTTGTTGAAATTTTTGGCGACGGGAGTGGCCGGAAGAACTTCCGAAAAACAGATGACGGACGATGGCTGTTCCCTCTCCTGGGGAAGAGGGCCAGGGTGAGGGCGACCCACACAACCATCTTCGCGATTTTCCGCACTCCCTGCATCTCTGCGTTGAAAGTTTGGGTTCACACTTGGACTTCCTTGTATAGCGTGTCCTTCCAGTTCTTGTTGCCCAAACCGCGCTCGTGCGCCTTGTGGATGTAGGTTAGATCGGCGAGATCGCGTTCCATCAGGTGAGTGTAACCGTAGCTGTCCACGGCCACCATGTCCGTGCCCGCGACCACCGTATTCATCTGCTTCACATCAGAGAGCCGCCCGCCGGTCGGGCCGTTTTTCATCAGCACATTCATGCCGTCGAGCACCACCAACGTCGGCTTCATCATCAGGGCGAAATCCGAGACGATGCTGTGAATATACTGGTGGAACTGGCTGCGGCGCCCGCCCAGCAGGCCGTACCAGTTTTTCATCGTCATCGAGGCATGGCAAAGATTGTGGTCCTTGCACGGCGCCACGCCGATGACCTTGGTCGCCTTCTTGAACGGTTCGTGGAAGAAGGTCCAGTTGCGCAGTACCTCCCCGTCGAGTTGTAACGGTGAAAAGGAACTGGATTCCGGGTACATCAAATCCAGGTTCAAATCATCGGCCACCTGTTTCAGGCCGCTCTTCCAGAAACAACCGGTCGGGCTGTTGATCGGGTTGTCGGCGATGTAAACCCGGGAGGCCCCGGCTTCGAGCACGAGCTTGGCCACGGCGCGCAAGGTTTCGGGATGGGTGGTCGCGGCCAGCGGCGGCGGCGTGTCAAAAGCAACATTCGGCTTGAGCAT
>Ga0265337_1000023_pt1 | contig 72895 bp, 48 predicted proteins | sample 42122metaG_FD_192441 | JGI IMG/M metagenome (GOLD analysis project Ga0265337, IMG submission 192441) | Rhizosphere microbial communities from Carex aquatilis grown in University of Washington, Seatle, WA, United States - 4-21-22 metaG | ecosystem: Host-associated > Plants > Roots > Rhizosphere >... | reverse complement strand
CGGCTCCAATGAAGCGTCCGCCCGCCGGCACGAATTCAGCCCGATGGCACACCGACATCGTCACGCCGCGACCCGGCCTGCATAAAATCCATTTTTACAACAAGCTCAATCCGGTCTGGTGGTTCGGGAACATTGACGACCCGGTTCCGCCCGCGTGGTATCGGCCGGATTCCCATCACCGGGACTTTCTGTGGCACCTCCGCAATCCGTTCCATAATTTTGACCACTACGTCATCGGCATCGCGGACAAAAAATTCGTCCGTTACAGCAAATATGCGGAGGGCAATCCCAATCGGAGCAGCCACTGGGATTTCGCGGTGGCGCGGCGCAAGCTGGCCGTGCTGCCGTTTATTTCCTGCCATCGCGACCGATTCAACTTTTACTTCGGCTGGCGCGAGCGCGGCAATTTCGGTATTAAACTGAATTTCTCCAAGCCGCCCGAATAATTCACCAGCCAAATCCGTGAACGGACGTCGCAGTCCGGCTACTGCCGGGCATAATTGCGTAACATACTTGTAACACAACTGTTGCAATTGGCGGCTTTGTGTCATATGTTCGCCCCATGAACGTTGTCCTCTTTGCCTTGCCGTTTGTTGTGGCTCTTGCCTTTGCCGCGCTCACGGTCCATCAGGAAATGCGCTAAGCTGCCCGGCGGCGTTGGTTTCGGCGTGTTTCCACGCGCCCGGTTTTCGCCTTTGACTCAATTTGCCGCAAGGCATCTTCGTGGTTTACCAGCGGATTCACCGTTTGATTTTTCTTGTGCGATTTTCGTTTCGGCGGGTGCTATAAATTGAAACTGAAATGACGCCCGATTCCGAATTGCTCCGGCGATTTGCCAAAACAAATTCCGAGGATGCCTTCGCCGAACTGGTGAAACGCCACGTGAATCTCGTTTATTCCGCCGCGGTTCGGCAAGTCGGCGGCGACGCGCATCTCGCGCAGGACGTGGCGCAAACCGTTTTCACCGACCTCGCGCGAAAGGCCGGTTCACTTTCACGCCGCGAAAGTTTGACCGGCTGGCTTTACACCAGCGCGCATTTTGCCGCGGCAAAGGTCGCGCGGACGGAAAACCGCCGACGCGACCGCGAGGAAAAATCTATGCGTGAACCCATTCACGAAACCGTCCCCGAAGCCGATTGGGAAAAACTCCGTCCGACGCTCGACGAAGTAATGCACAAACTCAAGGAAACTGACCGCGAAGCCATTTTGCTGCGTTACTTTGAGAACCGGCCGTTCGGCGAGGTAGGCGCCAAACTGGGCCTCAATGAAAACGCTGCACGAATGCGCGTGGAACGCGCGTTGGAAAAACTGCGCGGCATTTTGACGAAACGCGGCATCACGACGGCAACGGCACTGGCCTCGGTGATTTCGGCAAACGCGATTCAAATTGCGCCCGTTGGCTTGGTGACGACACTCACAGTGACTTCAATTGCAACCGCGGGGACAGGAACCTTCACACTTCTAAAAATTATGACTATGGCAAAATTAAAACTCGGCATCAGCGCACTTGTTGTGGCCGGCGCGGCGACGGCGCTGGTGGTTCAACATCAAGCGCAAACCAAACTGCGCGACCAAAGCGAGTCGTTGCGCCAGCAAATCACGCAACTGCAAGCGAACAACGAAAGCCTGTCAAACCGTCTCGCTACAGCAGGTGCCAGACCGGCATCCTCCCAATCGCTGCCGGATGGCCAATCCAACGAATTGCTGAAACTGCGCGGTGAAGTGGGCGTATTGCAGCAGCAGGCAAGTGAAGCCAGCCAGAAAGCTCAAGTCGCAGAACAGAAGCTGACGACGGCATTGTCTGCTCGGGCGCAATTCGCTTCGCATCAATCCGCAACCATCAATGCTGCAAAGCAGATTGGCCTTGCCATGCGGGTCTTCTCGGTGAACCACGAGAATCAATTCCCAACCAATTTCCTCCAACTTACAAATGAGCTTGGTAATTCGTTCTCAATTTCGGGGATTGATTTATTTAGTTTTGAGTTTGTTAATGCCGGAGCGGTGAGTCTTGACCATTCAAATATGGTCGAGCTGCGCGAACGGCTTGCCCGTCAGGCTCCTGACGGAACATGGAGCCGGATTTATGGCTTTGCTGATGGCAGTGTGCAAACTGCGACATCATTCGATGGAAATTTTGATGCCTGGGAAAAAGCGAACACCTATTCACCGCCGCCAAATCAATAAGGCAGCGGATATTTCGCCGTCAGCTCGCGCACGCGGGTGCGGACTTTGTGCGCGGCCTCGACATTTTTGATGTCCAGCAGCACTTCGGAAATCATGTCAGCAATCGCCGCCATTTCCGCTTCCTTCATGCCGCGTGTCGTCACCGCCGGCGTGCCCAGCCGGATGCCGCTGGCCTGGAACGGCGAGCGGGTCTCGAACGGAATGGTGTTCTTGTTGACCGTGATGCCGGCCTCGTCGAGCGCCGCCTGGCATTCCTTGCCGGTCAGGTTTTTCACGCCCACGTCCACCAGCATCAAATGATTGTCTGTGCCGCCGCTGACGAGGCGGTAGCCGTTGCGCTTCATGCCGTCGGCGAGCGCGGCGGCATTTTTCACAATTTGCTGCTGGTAAATTTTGAATGACGGCTGCAGCGCTTCGTGGAAACAAACCGCTTTGCCAGCGATGACGTGTTCCAGCGGCCCGCCCTGGATGCCGGGAAAAACGGTCGAGTCAATTTCCTTTGCGTTTTTCTCGCGGCACAAAATCAATCCGCCGCGTGGCCCGCGCAACGTCTTGTGCGTCGTCGTCGTTACAAAATCCGCATGTGGAATTGGACTCGGATGAATTTCCACCGCGACAAGCCCGGCGATGTGCGCGATGTCCGCCAGCAGATACGCGCCGACTTCGCGGGCGATTTCGCCCATGCGATTGAAATCAATCACGCGCGGATACGCGCTGGCGCCGACGGTGATCATTTTCGGTTTGTGTTCGCGCGCCATCGCGGCGAGCTGGTCGTAATCAATCCGCTCATCGTCCTTGCGCACGCCGTAGTGGACGATTTCAAAAAATTTGCCGGAGAAATTCGCCTTGTTGCCGTGGGTCAGATGTCCGCCGTGGCTTAAATCCATTGTGAGCAGCTTGTCGCCGGGTTTGAGCACGGCGAAATAAACGGCCATGTTCGCCTGGCTGCCGGAATGCGGCTGGACGTTGGCGTGTTCCGCGCCGAACAGGTTTTTCGCGCGGTCAATCGCGAGCTGCTCGACGGTGTCAATGTTTTCACAGCCGCCATACCAGCGTTTTTTGGGATAGCCCTCGGCATATTTGTTCGTCAGCACGGAGCCTTGCGCCTCCAGGACCGCCGGGCTGACAAAATTTTCGCTGGCAATCAGCTCGATGTTTTCCTGCTGGCGCAACCGCTCGAGTTCGATGGCCTCGGCGACGGCGGAATCCACATTGCGCAAACGCAATTGCAGCGGCGCGAGGCGTATATCAATCTTGTTGACGCGGCGTTCGTGACGGCCGCCTTCGAATTTCGCGGACACGAAAGTTTCCACAATTTGTTTTGCGAGTTCCGGGTCCGTGTCGCCGGCGAGGCAAAGCACGTTCACGTCATTGTGGCGGCGCATCATTTCCGCCGCCTTTTCATCAAAGGCCTGTCCCGCGCGCACGCCGGGGATCTTGTTGGCCGCGACATAAATGCCCACGCCGCTGGTGCAGCAGAGCAGGCCGAGTTCGGCGTTGCCGTCGGCGACGGCTTGCGCGGCGGGCATCACGAAATCGGGATAATCGTCCGTCGGATCTTTGGTGAGCGCGCCAAAATCCTTGAGCGTCAGTCCGCGCTCGAGCAGATGCTTTTTCAGCAGTTCCTTCAATTCGAAGCCGCCGTGGTCGGCGCCAATGGCAAACTTGACCGGCGTTGCGGTTTTCGCGCCGTGCGGCGCGGGCAGGATTTCGTGTTGTTCCATAAATGTTAAAAGTGACGCGATGCCTTGTTCGATTTGTTTGCGGCAGTTCACATACACGTCGTAGGAACTCCCAATCGGGTCGCTGATATCCTTTTCAAAGGGATCGAGCGATTCGTCAAATTCGCGGAGCAAAAATGTTTTTTCCGCCGCCGCCGGATACAACAGCCCGATGGTGTCCACGTGGCTGTGCGTCATGCCAAAAATATAATCTGCCTGTTGCAGCAGGTTCGTCGTGAGCGCCCGGCTGCGTTGCGCGGAAATGTCCACGCCCAGCTCGCGCATGGCCGTCACAGAATGTTGCGTCGGCGGCTGGCCGTCCACCGCGCCAAGGCCCGCCGACAGGACGCGAAAGTCCCCGCGCCCGTCCGTGGCCCGGCGGAACAGCGCCTCGGCCATCGGGCTGCGGCAAACATTGCCGGTGCAAATGAACAAAATGGTTTTCATCCCGCCAAACCTTAAAATTGATTTGCAATCGGCCAGTCGTCAACCCGAAATCAGGAACGCGACGCGCGCACGACCGCCAGCCCTTTGATCAAATCCACCGCCCGCGCCAGGACCGGGTCGCGGATGAAGGGCTTTTGCGGCTCGGACGCGCGTTGCACGGGCACAGGTTCAAACTCGTCGCCGTCCTTGATTTTCGCGCGGACCAAATCGGCCTCGCTTGTGTGGTCCACAAACGGCAGCAGGTTGTTGGTTGCCGCCGGGGTGTTGGTTCCGTTCAGCGCCGGCGCGGCGTAGGGATTTACCATGAGGGCGCGCTCATCCTCCGCGCCGATGGCCACAGCAATGTCCGGCTGCACCAGCGCGGTTGTTTCGCTGTTTGTTTGCGCCGGCCCGGCCACGCTCCTAAAAATCAGTCCCGCGCGTGCCGCGCGCAATTCCGATGCCAGCGTCTCCGCCGCGCCGCGCGTCTCGCCGTTGACGAGAATCGCCAGCGGCAATTTTTTTGTCGCAAACAAATCCGCAGTCGCTTTTGCCGAATTCAAATCATCGCCGTTGGCAAACCGCAAATCCAGGACCGTGCCCGCGATTCTGTTTGAAACCGCCAGCGCGCCTTGTGCCGCGCGGATTTCGTCCGCCAGGTTTTTCCCAACCTGGCCGACGCGCAGATACGCCACGTTGCCTTCCAAAACGGCGGATTTGACCGGCGCGGTATCCGTCGTGTCCGCGCGCAATGAGAACTGCGCCGCCAGCAAGCCGGCCAGCGACAAAATAAAAATCCACAGGGAACGTCGTGTCATTCTGCATCCAAATTGCTCGAAAAAACCGCGGAAGTAAAGGCGTTCGTGGCGGCAGGCATCCTTGCCTGCAGTAGAGCCGGGCTTCCAGCCCGGCGGACAAAACCACACGCATACTCAAGTCGGTGGAAATTTTGTGTGTTGCAGCAAAGTAGGACGCTTTTTCCGGGCGGCAAGATGCCGTCCTCTATGTCAGGCGCGGACGCCTGACGCTGCAATTTTTGTCGGATTTCGTGTGGCTGCGGCGATATACTTTCAAAAGCATGACAAGCGATTTGGATTTGCTGGGGCGGTTCGCGCGCGAAAATTCGCAGGACGCTTTTGCCGAAATCGTCCGGCGGCATCTGAATTTGGTCTATTCCGCCGCTCTGCGGCAAGTCCGCTCACCGCAACAGGCCGAGGACATTTCTCAATCCGTTTTCGCCGATCTCGCTCGCGACGCGGGCAAGTTGAATAATGCCACCGGCGGCACGCCGGTTTTGACCGCGTGGCTTTATGCGGTCACGCGCCGAACCGCCATTGACGAAATCCGAAAAGAATCGCGCCGCCAGTTGCGCGAACAAATCGCCGTGGAGATGACGAACATGAATGCAACTTCCTCCAACTGGACGCAAATCGCGCCGCTGCTGGACGACGCGATGGCCGCGCTCGACGAAACCGACCGCAGCGCGATTCTTCTGCGCTATTTTGAAAACAAGAACCTGCGCGAAGTCGGGGAAACGCTGGGCGCGTCCGAAGACGCCGCGCAAAAGCGCGTGAGCCGCGCGGTGGAACGGCTGCGCGAATTTTTCTCGAAACGGAACGTGACCATTGGCGCGGGCGGACTGACCGTTTTGATTTCCGCCAACGCCGTCCAATCCGCGCCGGTTGAAATGGCTGCCACGATTTCCGCCGCCGCGGTTCTCGCTGGAACCGCCGTTTCAACTTCCACCACCATCGTTGCCACCAAAGCCATTGCCATGACCACGCTGCAAAAAACCATTATTGGAACGGCGTTCATCGCTGCCGTTGGAACCGGGGTCTTTGAGGCCCGCCAAGCCTCGCACCTCCGCGACCAAGTTCAAACGCTCCAGCAACAGCAAGCGCCTTTGGCTGAACAAATCCGGCAGTTGCAGCGCGAGCGCGACGACGCGACGAACCGGTTGGCGTGGTTGACGGAAGAAATCGCGAAGAACAAGGAAAACAATTTGGAATTGCTCAAGCTGCGTGGGGAAGTTGGCGTGCTGCGATATCAACCGCACGAGACGATTACTCAAACGATCGCAACAGCAATATCGCCACAGTCCCAAGCCATTAATATCCGTTACACCGCGGATCATCCCCAGATATTCTGGATAACCAATAATACGGAGAAGCATCTGAATGTGACGCTCTCCAAAATTCAGGTTCAAGTAGGATCACAATGGCAAGATACCGAGAAACTTAGAGACCCCACTTTATTGTTTTATCCGACTCCTACAAATTACACACTAATGGAGGGAAACCAATTGGATGAACGCAAGCAGTGGCTGGGGCCGCACGAATCAGGCTTTGGCAGATTGTATGCACCGATCACTCCGATTCCGAAAGACAAGGTGTGGCGGGCAGAGTTTTGCATCTCCGAAGCACTAACCGGTCAAGAGCATCTTGATGCCGTAGCCAACGAAGAGAAATTCATTGCGCAGGTTGAAGCCAAAGGTTTCACCAATCTCTTCACGATAAAGCCTGCTGATATGCTGTTTTATTCACGTCCGCAGTTGATTTACAGCGAAGCAGTTCCTCCATAATTGGGGGGAGTTCATATGTCGCTTCACGGAGCTCACATATTCTTTAGGCACGTTTCCACAAAGAATTCACGTCTACGGCGCTAAAATATTTTCGCGTGGTTCACGTATTTCGCGGTTCAAAACGCCTTCGCCGCGATGTCGCGGCGGAAGTGCGCGTCGTCGAAATGAGATTTTCTCCGAGGTTTCAACCTATTCGGAATCCTCGTCATCATCCGCATCAGCAGAGCTTTCGCTCCCGGCGGATCCAGCGTCCGGTCCGTCCAGCACGCGTGCGCCGCGCGTGCAGGTAAAGTCTCCGACGTGCAGCGTCACTCGATATTCACCCGGCGGCAATACCCGCGGCCTCGGCTCATCCGGCCCATCAAACTGACCCACCGGCCGTGGACTCCAAGCAACACGATTGAGACCCAATTGTTTCGGCCCGTGGAGGGTGCGAACCGTCCCACCGTCTGAATCCGTCACGGTGAGGGTCACGTCGTTGGTTACAGCTTGCTTGAGATAATACATGAAGGTCAGGCCGTTCGGTTCGTTCGGCGTCACGGCATGGCGGTCGCCATACAAGTGGTAATTGCCCAGCGCGCCTTGGTGTCGCCACGCCTCCGGCCGAACACTGAAGAGGTAAGCCTCTTGGGCCAGAATCTGTTCGTTCAACTCGCGGAGCGGGGTGATGTCGGTTACCCACAGTCCCCGGCCGAAAGTGCCGGCCACCAGATCGCCTTCGCGCGGGTGGATGGTGAGGTCAAAAACAGGTGCGGGCGGCATGTTGCCTTTCAGCGCCGTCCAGTGTTGTCCGCCATTCAGCGAAACATAGACACCCTCATTGTTACCGACGAACAGCAGGTTGGAATTCGTGTAATCCTCAACGACAACATTGATCGAGCGTTCCGGAAGATTGCCAGTGATGGATGTCCAGGTCGCTCCGAAATCCGTGCTTTTATAGAGAAACGGTCGGAAATCATCCTGCCGCAGACGCGATTTGGCCACATAAGCAGTCCCGGCATTCGCCGGGGAAGCGCAAACGCGGGTGACCCAGGCATCTTCCGGGCCGCCAGCCTGCGCGAGGTTATGCGTGACGTCGCGCCAGGTCGCGCCGGCGTTGGTCGTCACCTGCACTTTGCCATCGTCAGTGCCGACCCAAATGATTCCGGCCGCGGCGGGCGATTCCGAAATGGTGGTGATCGTGCAGAATTGAATAGCCACACCCGGTCCGCTGATTCGTTGTGGGTCGTTGCCGGTCAAATCAGGGCTGATTTCCTCCCAATGATCCCCGCGGTCACGCGACAGAAACAAGACCTGGGCACCTGCATATAGGGTCTTGGGATCGTGCGGCGAGAGGCAAAGCGGCGCCACCCAGTTGAACCGCAGCCGCGGTTGGTTGGCCGGCCGGGTCGGCGCAATCCGGACGCGCACATGGGTTTTCTGATCGAGGCGCGCGGCACGACCGAATTCCTGCGTGTTATAAACCCAGCGGCTGTCGGTGGGATCCACCTCGTTATACATGCCATCGCCCGTTCCGACGGTCACCCAGTCTTCCTCTCCGATATGGCCGGACCAGCCTTCGCTCGGGCCTTTCCACGATTCATGATCCTGGAGGCCGGCATAAAGATTGTAAGGCTGCTCCATGTCCACGGTGAGCGCATAAACTTCTCCGAGGCGCAAGTTGGCGAGGTGATCGCAGGTCCGGCCGCCATCATAGGAAACAAACACGCCACCGTCCGTGCCGGCCAGCATGCGGTCCGGATTCAGCGCATCAATCCATAAAGTGCGGAAATCTCCAAACGCTTGGTGGAAGGGCCGGGGCGCACGTGTTTCGGTCAGGGCCGTCCATGTCCTTCCGCCGTCGAGCGAACTGGCCAGGGTTTCGCCGGTGATGAACAAGTGCTCGGGCCTTTCCGGATCCACGCGGATTTGGTTGAACGCGTAACCGGTTTTCCGGCTGAGGTCGTCTCGGTCTGAACTCATCTGCGTCCAGGTCAACCCGCCGTCGCCGGACCGATACACCTCACCCCCCATCAAGTCTGGCGCGCGGTTGGTGCGGTTTTGACCTTCGCTGTCCGTTGCCCCGGTTGCGACGCGCGGGTTGCGGTTGTCAATCAGTGCGTAGAGCACTTTGGGATTCTTTTGAAACAGGGCGAGTCAGATTCGGCCCAGCGTGCCGCGCGGCAGACCGCCTTCCAGTCGTTGCCACGTTCGCCCGCCGTTGGTCGTCTTGTAGATGCCGCTGGCCGGTCCGCCGTCCGCCAGATGCCAGGGAAATCGCTCGCACTCGTAGGCCGCGGCATAAAGCGTGTCGGGGTGCCGCCGGTCCAGCACGAGATCAATCACGCCGGTCCGTTCATTGAGATAGAATACATTGCTCCACGTTTTGCCGCCGTCGGTGGTTTTGAAAATGCCGCGTTGATCATTGGTGGAAAAGAGGTGGCCCATGGCCGCGATGTAAACGATGTCCGGGTTGGAGGGATGAATGACCACTCGCGCGATGTGGTGGGTCTCGGTCAATCCCAGGTGCTGCCAGGTCTTGCCGCCATCAATTGATTTGTAAACCCCGTTGCCCGGCAGGGCGCTCCGGGTGCAGGAGGCATCGCCAGTTCCTGCCCAGACGGTCCCGGCGTCCGATGGGGCCACGGCCAGCGCGCCGATCGTGAGCACCGACTGACCATCGAACACCGGTTCGAAAGTGGTGCCGTTATTGGTGCTTTTCCAAAGCCCGCCGTTCCGGGCGCCCACATAAAAGGTGTAAAGATGCGCCTTGGCCGGAGCTTCCGGAACCGCGATGTCGGCGATCCACGAGCCGGCGCGAAAGGGTCCCAAGTTACGATAGGTGAATCCGTCGCGCACGATCTCATCCATTTGAACCGCGCGCGCCGGCAGCACCAACGCGATACAACCGGTCAGCACCATGAAAATGGTCAAGCGTGTCATGGCTTGTGTAGGTTGTCTGATGAAATCCATCAGAGTTTATGTGAAACGGCGCCGGACCTCCAGCCTTTTCAGCGCGGTAGAGGCCCGTTTTCCCTCCTGTCCGATTTGGGCGTTGGCGGTTACTATTGGGTCATAACAACAAAAGCACCGGTGGACAGAAGTGATTCCCGTGAAGTAATCGACTCTCGTGGTTACGGGCACGGCTCTCGGTTTTATTCGCCACAGATAGATCAAATCGAACCGCCGAAACATTAACCAAGAGACATCTCGACTCCTAAACGCCTTCGCCGCGATGTCGTTGCGGAAATGCGTGCCGCCCTTTGTCCCGGCAGGAAAAACTGGAAATTAGCCAGCCACAATGTGGCTGGATTCCCCCACAAAAATGAAATCCGTCCTGAAAGGACGACGGAAAGTGACCGCCTTCCATCGTCGCTCCGCGACAAAAATACATTGTCATCCAAAACCCAGCCACTTCGTAGCTGGCTGATTTCCATTGCCGCTTCGCGGCATTGCGATCATTTCTCCGTCAACTGTCCGGCGGGCGAGCCGTTCTGCAATTGAAACAGGAAGGCGATTTCCTTTTCCGAAAGCGCGCGGTTCCACATCATCGGCTCGTCAATGAAACCCCGGAAGGACGTGCCCAAATCAGTTTCCTTCAAATTGGACCGGTTGCAGCCTATCACCAGATTGAAATCGTTTGGGCCGACCCGGCCGTGCCGCTTCCAGCTTAGGGAAGATTCGGCCTGGCCATCCACATACATCATCTCGTTGGTGCCATCAAACGTCGCCGCCAACTGATGCCATTGACCGTCGGCCAACCGCGTTTTGGACCGGATGAAATGCGTGTTCGGCCCCATCTCCAGACTGGCCAGCCCGCGCCAGTCGTATTTCTGCCAGTCGCCGGCGATGCTCAAGGCGAATCCTTGGGTATAGGACTTGTCGAACACCCGCCGCCAAATACTGTCGGCGGTGGTGGTTTTGATCCAGGCGGATAGCGTGAGGGGCGAGGAATTTAGAGCCGCGTTGTTCTGCACCACGATTTCGTCCCCGTCCTTGGTGAATTCATACGCCCCGCCCAATTTGCCGTCGGGCGTCCAACGCACACCCGAGGGGTGTCCGCTGTTTCCGCCGCTGCTGCTGTCCGTAATCCAGCCGTCCGCCGTTTCGTCGCGGTCAAAGGTCATGTGCAACACGAGCCCCTTCTTGAGATTTTTCTCGTTCATCGGCGCACTGGCGCCGCTGGCCCGCTTGAATTTGACAACCGTGACGGAGGTAACGAGGGTGGCGAGAACGCATAACGTGATGATGGTGGCGGTTTTTTTCATAAGGATGAGTTTGGTTAGTGTTGTTAAGCCGATTGAGCCTGCGCCCGCCGCCCCGGCCAATGAGGCGGCGGCGACAGAGGAAGCCAGCCCGGCGGGCGCGGCTTGGACGGCGTCGTCGGCCAGCGCCGAAGCGATCAACGCGGAAGTGACGACGACGCCCCGGCGCTCAAAATGGGAGCGGAGCTTGTCCACCGCTCGGCTGACGCATTTTTGGGCCGCATCCTCGCTGCTGCCCAAAGCGTCACCAACGGCGCGCAGGTCGCGGCGCTCGAAGTAGCGCAGCACGATGGCCGCGCGTTCCCGGTCGTTCAACTCGTTGATCGCCTCGTCGAGATGGGGGGCGATTTGCTCAAATTTGGCCTCGGGGTCATTTTGCCAAGCATTCATTTCGCAAGCCTGCCTTTCCCGGTTCAAACGGCGGCGCTCGGTGCGCATGGTCGTTGTGGCGACATGATAGGTGCGCCGGTGCAGCCAGCCGCCGAGCATGACGTCTTTGGAAATCGTTCCCGCCAGCTGCGCCAGATCGGCAAAAACCGTTTGCGTGACATCCTCGGCCCGGTGCGTGTCGCCATTCACCAACCGCAAAGCCGTCGAATAAACCAAATCAACGTAGTGCGTGACCAGTTCGCGAAAGGCGTCTTCGGATCCGTTCGCCACGTAGTCCGCGAGCAATGTGCGGTGATCCGTCATTTGTCATAAGTAAAGCGCCGACCGGTGGAAAATCCGACAAAAAAACTAATAAATAAACGGGCATGCCCAAAAGCAGCGGCCGCGTCGGCGTGCTCAAGAATTCATATCCAGGCAGCTTGAGCGCCATTGCCCCGGCCCTCCATGGCTTTTGCTGCGATGTCCCGGCGGAAGTGCGCGCCGTCGAAATGGATTTTCTCAACCGCGGCGTAGGCGGCAGCTTGCGCGCTCTTCAAATCCTTCGCCCAAGCGGTCACACCGAGAACGCGGCCGCCACTCGTGACGATTTGGCCGTTTTTCAATGTCGTGCCGGCGTGAAAAACTTTTGTGTGCGGCAATGCGTTCGCGGCGTCGAGACCGGTGATGACTTTTCCCTTTGCGTAATTTCCTGGATAACCGCCGCTGGCCATTGCCACGCAAACACTCGCTTCCGGTTTCCATTTCAACTCAATTTTGCCCAGCGTGCCGCTCACGCTGGCGTCGAGCAGTTCGACCAGGTCATTTTCCAGCCGTGTCAGATAAACCTGCGTCTCCGGATCGCCGAAGCGGGCGTTGAATTCCAAAACTTTCGGACCATCTTTTGTCAGCATCAAGCCCGGATACAAAATGCCGCGAAAATCAATCTTCTGCTCCGCGCATCCGCGCAGCCACGGAGTCAAAATTGCGTCTCCGACTTTTTTCAATTCCGCGTCGCTCAAAAACGGCGTGGGCGAATACGTGCCCATGCCGCCGGTGTTCAGGCCAAGGTCACCGTCGAGTGCGCGCTTGTGGTCTTGTGAGGTTGGGAACAGTTTCGCCGTTTTGCCGTCGCAAATCGCGTGGAGCGAAACTTCGATGCCTTCGAGAAATTCCTGGATGACGACGCGGGCTCCCGCCGCGCCAAACGCCTTGCCCACCATGATTTCGTCCACGGCACATCCGGCTTCGGCGGCGTTGGCGCAAATCAAGACGCCTTTGCCGAGCGCGAGGCCGTCGGCTTTCACGACGCATTTGCCGAGCGATGCAGCAAACTTTTTAGCGGCGACGACGTCGTCAAAAGTTCCGGCGGCAGCGGTGGGGATGCCGTATTTCTCCATGAACTTCTGTGAGAAAACCTTTGAGGATTCAAATTGCGCAGCCTTCTGGTTCACGCCGCAGATTTTCAAGCCGTTCTTCTGAAACAAATCCACGATGCCGAGCGCGAGCGGATTATCCGGGCCGACTACTGTCAGATCGGCTTTCTTCTCCTGCGTAAACGCAAGCAGCTTGGGCAATTCCTCCGCGCCGATGTTGACGCATTCGACCATCGTGCCGTTTTTGGCGAGTCGTTCCTGCGCGATGCCGGCATTGCCCGGCGCGCACCACATTTGCGTGGCGTGCGGTGACTGCGCCAGTTTCCAAACCAGCGCATGCTCGCGTCCGCCCGAACCGATGACCAGAATTTTCATCAAAAGTATTCCGCAGATTACGTGGATTGCGCAGATTAGAACAAAGGAAAAAAGCGCTGCGATTTCCCTGCAAAAATCCCATTGCGGCGCATCTTCAAAATCGGCCCATCAACGATTGATGATTTCCGCGCTTTGAACCGTGGCAATGCTTTCGCGGCTGCCAAAATCCGGCCGGTCTTTCGGCTCAAGGTAAATCGGCGCGTCCTTGCGCAATGGCAGGATCTCCAGGCGCAAATCGCCGGTCAAAATCTCCGGTGCATAGCGGTTCAATCCGAGGTCAAACGTTCGTCCGGCATAGAAATTGTCGTCAATCAAATTGCCGTTGAGCGTCAGCCGCGCCACATCGCCGACGTAGTGGATTCGCAGGATTGGATTCAATTTCAAATCCAGTTTCGCAGGCAGAGTTATTTTCCAGACGGCGGCGTTCGTGAAATCGGCATCGTCCGGCGCGATAGCGATGCGCGACCTGCCGGAGCTGAATGAGATTTCCCGCAGCGGGCCGGCGGGCTGGAGCAATTCCGTTTTGACCTTCATTGTAGAGGTCTTTGGCTTTTTCTCGAAAATGGCATGGCCTGCGGCGTCTTTCCGCAACGCCAGCGAATCCACCTCGTTCAAAAGCACGATTTGGATTTTCTCTCCGGACTTGGTTTGCAGTTTGATGGCCGACTTGCGGCCCGGTTTCACGTTGTCGAAGGCGGCTCGCGAGGACGCTCGCCCCGCCAAAGTTTGCGGATCGAATACAAACTCCGCTTTCACGCCCGGCGTTTGTGCGAAGAAAAAGGTTTGAATGCCGCCGCCGTCAATTTTGCAGATTGGCTGAGCCGTGGCGTAAACCAGCTTCGCGCCGCCGAGGTCAAGGTCGAACGGCCAGAAGAAAAATCCATCCGCTGGAATCGTCACCGGCTTGGCAGGAAATAAGAGCCAATCTCCTTCAGTCCGAGCTTGAGATGCAAAACCCTGCTGAACCCGTTGAATTGTTTCTTTGTTTAGTAGGTCAATATTGGTCGTAAAACGGATGTAAAACTGCACATCCTTCTTTGCCGGCAGCGGTTGGAGGCGCTGGTAATTGTTCACAAAAACGTAGCCGCTGTTGCCGTCCGAGCGCACCGCCCAGCGCAACGTGGCGAAATCTGTTTTGTTCGTCGAGTGCAAATCAGGCAGCGTCAAAGGCATTTGCGCCAATGGTGCGCCGAAGTCGTGCAGGAACAGATGCAGCCGTCGCAGCCAGTAATATTGCGGATAAATCTGCCCATATTCGCCGATCGGCGCGTTGAAGTCGTAGGTCTTCACCGGCAAATCATTCGGATAGCCGGTCGCCTGCGATTCCTGAAGCGTTGTCAATTTCCCGTCGGGATTCTGGCCGCCGTGATACATGTAATAACCCATCAGCGAACTGCCGCTGCCGAGCTGGCAAAGCGCGACCGCCTCGACATCACGCGGGTCGTAATTCATGCGGCGGTGATACGATGCCGGCATGCCGCCGCCGACTTCGCAGGTGAGATACGGATATTTTTCCGTGCCGGCGGTGTCACCGGATTTGCCGTTGCCCAGTGTGTCATCACCCACGCCCGTGTCAGTGCGCGTGAATTTGAAAGTGAAATTTTCCCAGCTATTGCCATCCATCGGCTTGATGTCGCGCTCCCAAAAGCCGTCCGCATAGGCGCCGAACAGCGGCAGCAATTCACCGAGTGGCACGGGCGTTGGCATCGCCGGCCAGCCGGTCTTGATATAAAGCGGCACGTCAATGCCGGATTCAGTGGCGATTTGTTTCAACGCCAGCAAATATTTCGGCGAACCGCGAAATTCGTTGTCCACCTGGATGCCGATGACCGGGCCGCCGTCCTTCCACAATTCGCCTTGAAGCTGCTTGGCAATCTGGCCGTAAAGAATTTTCACCGCCGCGAGAAAATTCGTGTCCGTCGAACGCGTTTTCCAGTCCTTGTGCGCCATGACCCAGTCGGGAATGCCACCGTTGCGGACCTCGCCGTGGCACCACGGGCCACAGCGGACAACAGCCTTCAATCCAACTTCGTTACACGCCTGCAGGAACTTTTTCAAATCGCGCTGGCCGGACCAATCGAATTGCCCCTCGATTTCCTCGTGATGGATCCAAAACACGTAAGTCGCCACGATGTCCACGCCGCCGGCCTTCATCTTGAGCAATTCATCGCGCCACTCGGCCTGCGGGCACCGCGAGTAATGAAATTCGCCCATCACGGGAAACACCGGCTGGCCATCGAACAGCAGGCTCCGGCTGTTCACGGAAATTTCGTGGCCGGCTGGATTTGTGGCCGTGCCGAATTTGAAATAGCCGGTTTCGGCGGGCGGCGGAGTTTGAATCGTGGCTGAAACGACTTCGGCACGGAGTGAAAAGGAAAAGGTCAGGCCGGCAGCGACTGCGGCAAGCAACAGTTTGGCAGAACGGGAATTCATGCCACGCAGATTACGCAGATGACGCCGAATGAAAAGCTCCAAACCCCAACATCCAAGCACCAGAGAAACCTCAAGCACCAAGCTCCAATCCCAAAAGCAAACGTGCCATGTCTGATGTTTGGACGTTGGAATTTCTCTGGAGCTTGGTGCTTGGAATTTGGATGTTTCCTCACTCCACCCGCGCTGCGCCCTTGCCTTTGACAACCTCGCCGATGAGCCACGCCTTGTGTTTTTGCTCGCGGATGAATTTCAGCACCGCGTCCGCCTTGTCCGCCGACACGATGGCGACCATGCCGATGCCCATGTTGAAGACCTGATACAATTCGTCGTCCGGCACGCCGCTCTTCTCTGCGATGATCTTGAAGATGGGCAGCATGTCCCACGAGCCTTTCTTGATGACCACGTCGAGCGACTTCGGCAGCACGCGCGGGATGTTGTCCACAAACCCGCCGCCGGTGATGTGCGCAAAGGCGTTGATCTTGTTTTCGGAGGGACGAGCTCCGCGAGTCCCTAACTTTTTAGATGGGGACTCGTGTAACTCGTCCCTCCGATTGAATTTCTTCAACAGCTTCTGCACCAGCGGGCCGTAGCTGATGTGTTCCTTCAACAATTCCTGGCCGACCGTGCCTTTGAGTCCGGGCACGCGGCTGGACGGTTTCAGTTTCAACTGCTCGAAGAAAATGTTCCGGCCGAGCGAATAGCCGTTCGTGTGCAGGCCGCTCGATGCGATGCCGATGACCGCGTCGCCGCGCCGGATGGTTTTCTGGCCGTTGAGCATCTTGGATTTTTCCACCACGCCGACGATGGTGCCGCTCACGTCGTATTCGCCCTTCTGGTAAAAGCCGGGCATCTGCGCCGTCTCGCCGCCGATGAGCGCGCAATGGTTTTCCGCACACGCACGGGCAAAGCCCTTGATGATTTCGGTGAAGACATGCGGCTCCAGCTTGCCGGTGCCGAGGTAATCGAGGAAGAACAGCGGTTCCGCGCCCAGCACCGCGATGTCGTTCACGCAATGGTTCACGAGGTCCGCGCCGATGGTGTCGTGCTTGTCGAGCGCGAAGGCGAGCTTGAGCTTGGTGCCAACGCCGTCCACGGAGGAGACGAGGACCGGCTCGCGATATTTTTTCACGTCCAGCGCGAACAGGCCGCCGAAGCCGCCGACCTTGCCGAGCACCTCGCGGCGATGCGTGGCGGCGAGCAATCGCGGCAGGGTGGCTTTGACTTTGTTGCCCAGATCAATGTCCACGCCGGCAGCGGCGTAAGCTTTTTGTTTCATGCACGGAAATTAAACCGGCAAACGGCGGAACGGGCGAGAAAATTTCGCGGAAACGCGGCAAAGGGAAATTATGGAATTGCGAAACGGTTCGTGGCCAAGCCTTGGTCGTGAAAACCTGCATTCAGGGCCTTCGGTTTCAAAAATTCAACGTGGCCGTCAACGAACAAGATGTTTCCTCCAGAACCTGATATAGAATTCGAGAAATGAAGACCATCCGTCCAGCCGACGGATGATTTCGGCGTCAACACAAGTAACCCCGGCTTGGCTGGTGTGTTATTCGCTCCCAAATTCCGGTCGCCGGCGAGAATTGATTTCGGATTACCCAGCGTTGCATCCAATCCCACAAAATAACTGACGTTCGTCTCGACAATTTCCGAATTGGATCTTTTAAAACGCCAATCGCTTCTTTCGTCGCTGGGACAAATCAGCAATCTCGGTTCAATGCCGTAATTCGCGTATGAATTTATCTTTTGGAAATTCGTGCCGTCTTGGGAATAAGTCTCAATGTCATGATGCTCGAATTTTAGACCAGAATTTGTCAGCGCAAGAAAATGAACGCATGTGCTGCCGCTCCAGATAAGTTCCAATGTGCCGCCTTTGTTGGTCAAAACTTGCATTGGCAATTTGTCGTCATGCTCTAATGACCACACTCTAAAGCTTTCGCCAATTCGTTTAAGGTTGTTCGCGCAACTCACCCTTTTGCCCATTCTGGGGCCACCGACAGTGGGCAGCAGCATTGAGGCAAGGATTGCGATGACCGCGATGATAAAAAGCAACTCAATCAACGTGAGTCCGCTGATTTTCGCTTTGGCCGAAAGCGTTTTCATGGCTGATGAAACTGTAACTCCGCCCGCCCCGGCGACAAGCGCGATTTTTGCCAGCGCCGTAGGCGCGACATCTTTGTAGTTGGTCGTCCGAATCCGTTCAAGCTCGGTGAGGAGCGGCATATTCCGTGCGATTTTCTGACGATGCCGCTCCTAGCGGAGCTTGGTTCATTTTGATTTGCCGATTCTACAAAGATGTCAGCCCTGACGGGCTTTCAGGCTGGAAAACAATCGCGGTCTAATTTGGCTGGCGAGTCGTGTATATGCCTTCGGCGATTTCGCGGCGTGACTGGTCGAGTTTGGCTTTCACGTCGTCGGTGAGTTCAAGCTGGTCTTCAAGAACATCGTCAATCCACGCGCGGACTTGTTCAATTTCCGCGCGTGACAGCTTTGGCAAAACCGCTTCAATTTCTTGAACCGAACCCATGGAAATAAAGATGAACTGGCGCGAATTATTTGCAAAGCCCGAATTGCTTCCCAAACGGCAGCTCCACGATTTTCGCCTTGGCAGAAAGCGTTTTCATGGCTGCTGAAACTGTAACTCCGCCCGCTGCAGTGACAAGCGCGATTTTTGCCAGCGCCGTAGGCGCGACATCTTTGTAGTTTGTCATCCGAATCAATTCAAGCTCCGTTAGGAGCGGCATATTCCGTGCGATTTCCTGACAATGCCGCTCCTAGCGGAGCTTGAGCCATTTTGACTTGCTGGTTTCTACAAAGATGTCAGCCCTGACGGGCTTTCGGGCTGGAAAACAAAAGCGATCTAATTTTGCTGGTTGGTTGTGAAGCGACCTTCGGCAATTTCGCGGCGTGATTGATCCAGTTTGGCTTTCACGTCGTCGGTGAGTTCAAGCTGGTCTTCAAGAAAATCGTCAATCAACGCGCGGACTTGTTCGATTTCCGCGCATGACAGCTTTGGCAAAACCGCTTCAATTTCTTGAACCGAACTCATGGAAATAAAGATGAACTGGCGCGAATTATTTGCAAAGCCCGAATTGCTTCCCAAACGGCAACTCCACAGTTTTTCGCTTTGGCAGAAAGCGTTTTCAAGGCTGCTGGAACTGTAACTTCAAACGCAGTGGCGACAAGCGCGATTTTTGTCCCGGCAGGGACAAGAAACTAAAGCCTCCGCACACACCGAAACCCGACGTCGCTGGGGGTCTGGACCGGGTTGAGGACGCCCCGGTAGGCGCACCGCGCGATGACGGCGAAGTCGTCCCAGCCGGCGCTGCGCACCACCCGATCGCCAAACGGGCTGGTGATCGGGCCGCGGGGATCAGTCCCACCCGCATACGGGCTGCCGGCTGAACTCAAGTTGCTATCATACCAATCCCAACACCACTCCTCGACATTCCCCGCCATGTCGTTTAATCCATAACCATTCGCGGCAAAGGAGCCCACCGGACTCGTGTAGGGAGTCACGCCGTCGTTGAACGCCGGATCATAGTCAATGGCGGTGGCCAGGTCGTAGGAGTAACCGGACGGATTCAGCGTCAGGGGATTGCCATTGTAGTTCGCCTGACTCCACGAAATCGTGTTGCCCCACGGAAACCGTTGACCGCTCAAGCCGCCCCGCGCCGCCTTTTCCCACTCCGCCTCCGTCGGCAACCGATAGCCGTTGTTCGTCCAATTTACATAAACCGCATCCGTCTCCCCGTTCGTATAAACCTGCGTCAAACCTGCATCCCTGTAATATACCGGGGTCAATCCCGCCTGCACCGACCGCGCATTGCTCCACTTCACCACATCATACCAGTCCACCGTCTGCACCGGATGATCCGCCGCTTTGCCCGCCCCGGCATTGGTAAAGCCATAGCCGTTGTTCGTGGCCCAGGCATGGACCGACTGCCATTGACTGTAGCTTACCAGGTTCACGTCCATGTAAAACGCAGACACCGTCACGTTCGCGGGGGCGGCGTCACCATATAAATTGGTATCGGTCATGTCCCCCATCGTGAACAAACCCGCCGGAATCAGCGCCATCCCGGAGGGCGGGTTGAAGGCAACCAGCAGGTTGGTGTTGACGCGGTTGTCAGCAGGAATCTGGACGTAACTCACCCAATTGGTTCCGCCGGGCAGCGCGGTGACGGTCTGGACGGTATAGTTCGTGCCCGCAAGCGCATTGCTCCAGACCATGGTGCCATCAGTTCGAAACGCCATGATGGTGGTTGCCACCGGCCCGGAAATTCTGAAAAACCGCGCCCCTTGAGCAGCAGCTTGATGCACGCCAGCAAGCAAAGCCAGCACGATGAGAAGTTCAATCAGCGTAAGTCCACTGGTTTTCGCTCCGGCAGAAAGCGTTTTCATGGCTGCCGGAACTGTAACTCCGCCAGCAGCACCGACAAGCGGGAAATTTTCAGACACAATTCAGAGAATTATGCAGAATTGAATTTTGTTTATTCTTAAATTCTGCCTGCTATTTGTCTTCGTGCAAACTTCGGGCATCCAAGACTGTTTCACAAACGGCAACTCCGCAATTCGTCTGTCACGCCGCCGGTTCGCCGGAGATGTCGAACCGTTGAAACAGCCAGCCCAGCAGCAGCACGCCCAATCCGGCTTCCACCGCCAAACCCAGCGCTGCTGCCGCCGTGGCCACGGTCACGGCCAGCGTCACGCCCGCCAGAAATTTCACGCCGAAGAAGAATCCCGTGAACACCGCCGCCACCGGCACCAGCGCCAGAATGAATGCCAGAAATTGTCCGAGCGCAAAGATCAGCCGCTGGCCCGTGGCCTCGATGCCGTGCGGCGCGTCCTTGCCGGTCTGGAACCACGCCGGAAAGAGCAGCACGGCGGCATTGGGGATCACCAGCGTGATCAAATTGAACATCGGCGCCACGAGCGCCGCGCCCAGGCCCAGCACCAGCACGAGGCCGGGTGAGAATTTTCCCTTGGCCAATGGCGCGAGACAGACCACGGCCACGATGATGAGCAACCATTGGATGGCGGTGAGAATCGCGGCGGGCGCGAGGATTTCGCCCAGCGCCACCTGCCAGCCGGGCAGCGGAAACACCTTGAGCATGTCCATCTGCTGCAGGTCGTGCCGGAAATCCTGCCGGACTACTTGCGGACCGACCAGCAAACTCCAGGCGGCAAACATCAATGCACCCATGCCGACTACAAGCGGCCAGCTTGAAGCCGACCCGAACCCGTGCAGGCTCAACGACAGCACCACCACAAAAACCGTCACGGAAATCCAGATGCGCGCGGTGAAGGCGTTGCCGGCATTGATGAGGTTTTTCCAGAACAACGCCATGAAGGCCGGGCCGGTGGGATGCAACCGGAACGGCGCGCGTTTCTGTTTCAGTTTCTTGCCCGCGGTGCGCCAGTTGCCGGCCCGGACGGCGGCGAGTTTTTCCGCGAGCTTTTGCGACGCTTCCACGGATGCCTCCTCAAACGCGACGTCCGAGCGGATCACCCAAAGGTAATGCAGCAGCATGACGAGCAGCGCCGGGACCAGCGCGGCCAAAAATGCGAGCCAGTCGTGGGTGAGATAGGGACGGATGACAAGCTGGAACGGAAACAGCAAATAAGGCAGAGGGCCGCTGGCGAAGGCCTGCTGCGCGTAAGCCTTGATCGTCTCCGGATTGGTGAGGTCGTCCGCTGTCAGTTTTGGAAATTCACGCCCGACCCAAAGGAGCACGAACGCCAGCAGCGCCACGACGGGCAGCAGCACGGCAATCCGGCGTTTCCATGTCGAGATGCCGCGATCCATCAGCATCGTGACCGAGAAGGACGCCCCCAGTTTGTGCAGGTTCAGCGTGAACAGGATCACCCACCAGCCTGCCGCGCGGATGAACCAATGCCCGTTTGTGCCGAAGCGGCCGGAGACGAGTGTCAGGAAGAGCACGGTGAACAGGATTGCCATCTGCGACCTCATGAGCTTGAAATGGATCAAGGTGCGCCGCGTCACGGGTGCCGGGAAAAGAAACGCCACCTCCGCCTCGGTGAAGGCCAGCGCCGCGCGCTTGTGCGGCAACACCCACGCCAGCACGATGAAGACAAAGAAAACCAAGGCGGCGATGGATTCGTAGAACAGCGCGTCTGCCGGGGAAGTTGTGGTGATTGGGGAATCTCCGTTGACGTGCCGGTGCGGACCGAGCAGAACCCGGAAAACATACCAGTAGAAGTAAAGCCCGCCGACCAGCGCGCCGAAAAGGTATTTCGGCTGCTTGAGCCGTTTGAACCGCATCGTCAGGCGGTTCTTGACCGAGTGGAATTGCAGGTAAAACAGCGCGGCAATCATGGGAGGCGCGGCGGTTCGTCCGTGGCCCGGAAGAAAACCTCTTCGAGATTCGCGTCGCCAGGCTCGCGGGAATATCTCTGCGCAATCTCGGCAATCGTGCCGTCAATCACCTTGCGTCCGTTCTTCAGGATCAGGATGCGCGAGCAGATTTCCTCCACGAGATGCAGGAGATGCGAGCTGATGATGATGACCGCGCCGTCGCGCGCGCGTTTGAGGATCGAATCCTTCATCCGCCGGATGCCCATGGGATCGAGCCCCGTGAGCGGCTCGTCAAAATACATCACCCTGGGCGAATGCAGCAGTCCGCAGGCGATGGCGAGCTTTTGTTTCATGCCGCGCGACAATTCGCCCGGCAGCTTGTCCCCCTTGTCCGCCAGCTCCAGTTCCTCCAGCAATGTGCGGCCGACCGGCTCAAAGTTTGCGACCTGATAAATGCGCGCGACGAAGTTCAGATGCTGCCAGACCGTGAGATAATCGAACAGGCGCGGTTCGTCGGTGAAAAAAGCGAGCTGCCGCTTCGCCTCGATCGCAGCCGAGGCGAGGTCGTGTCCGCAGATTTTCACGGTGCCGCGCGTGGGCGGGATGATGCCGGCGAGGCAGCGCAGGGTGGTGGTCTTGCCGGCGCCGTTCGGGCCGACCAGGCCCATCACTTCGCCGGGCTGCAGGGAAAACGAGAGTTCGTTCACGGCCGTGAAGTCGCCGTAAAGTTTGGTGAGCGATTCAACCTGGATCATTTGGTCACGAGCGAACCGCGACAGCCCAATCCGCGGAAACGCAATGCCGCGGACATTAGCAGCACCGTGACGGCAGTTCCACAATTTTCGCCTGACTTTCACCCGCCACCACCGGCGTTTTTTATTTTCGTCCCGGCAGGGACAATTGGAAATTAATTAACGGCGCCGTTTCGCGGCAACTTTACTGCCGCCTCGCCGACGTGTCCTGTTTCACACCCCGTTCAACACGTCAATCAATTGCCGCAGGCGGCTGTAGTCGCGGCGGTTGAAGGCAAAGGCGATGCGTTTCAATCCGAGGTGTTCGTTGTTCGCAACCTCCTCGGGCGTCGGCTTGATGGCCCTGATTTTGCCTTCGATGATGATGTCGGAGAAATCCTCGTTCATCGCGGCGATGGCGGATTCGCCTGGCGCATGTTTCAGCCGGATGACGAGCAAATCCTTCACGAAGCGCGTGGAATGGAAGTTCCGGTAGAAGCGGGTGATGATTTTCACGGCTTCGTCGGCGCGGTCGGTGATTTGGTAAAGGCTCAAGTCGTCCGGAGAAATCAATTTATCGCGCAGGAGTTGTTCGCGGATGTTTTTGTCCCAGGTTTTCCAGAAGATGCCGCCGGGTTTGTCCACGAGGACGAGGGGCATAAGCTGGCTTTTGCCGGTCTGCATGAGGGTGAGCGCCTCGAAGCCTTCGTCGAACGTGCCGAAGCCGCCGGGGAACAGCACGATGGCGTCCGAGTGCCGGATGAAGATGAGTTTGCGCGTGAAAAAGTATTTGAAGGTGATGAGCTTTTTGTCCTCGCGGATGACGGGGTTGGCGGTTTGCTCCCACGGGAGGCGGATGTTGACGCCGAAACTATTTACCGGCCCGGCGCCTTCGTGTCCGGCCTGCATGATGCCCGGCCCGGCGCCGGTGATGACCATGAATCCGGCTTTAACGATTTTGCGCCCGAACTCCGTGGCTTGTTGATAGACAAATTTGTCGGGCTGCGTGCGCGCCGAGCCGAAGATGGAGACCTTGCGTTTGCCGGCGTAGGGCGCGAAGAGGCGGAACGAGTAGCGCAGTTCGCGCAACGCGGTCTGGATGACGCGCACGTCGCCGGTGTCCTTCACGTCGGTCAGGAGTTTCAGGGCGTTCTCGATGATGTCGGCGACTTCTGTTTGGTTGTGGCCGCCGCCTTTGAATTGAATCAGTTCGCAAATGCGCTTCGTCAATTTGGGGTTGGCGGATGCTCTTTTTCCGTTCCTTTTGTTCACGCGGACAGAATAACTTTGCGGGGCGCGAAATCAACCCGCGTTTTGCGCATTGACAATGGGCGCGGAAAAACCATACTGCGCGCCCATTTTGAATTCGCGGAACGGCAGGTTCCGCGTGGAAAGGAAGTGAGTTGCGTTGACCGAAATAAGATTGAAAAAAGGCGAACCGGTGGATCGTGCGTTGCGGCGGCTGAAGAAAAAAGTCGACCGCGAGGGCACGCTTAAAATCGTGCGCGGCCATCGGCATTTTGAAAAGCCGAGTGAGCGGCGCCGTCGCAAGGAAAAAGTCGCGCGCTTCTCCGCGATGCTCGCGGCGCGTTACGCGGATTTATAATTGATTGAATTACAGAGCCGGGTGCGGTTGAATTGCAGCCGCGCCCGGCTTTTGGTTTTTACGCGGGCCATTGAAATATGTATTCGCTTTCGACCTGCTGGAATTCCCACCGCCACACGGACGGGCGCGCGATGCTGCGCGAGATCCGCGACCTCGGCTTTGAATACGCCGAGTTGAGCCACGGCGTCCGCGTGAGCCTCGTGCCGGGCATCCTCGAGGCGGTCGAAGCGGGCGAAATCAAGATTTCCAGCCTGCACAATTTCTGCCCGCTGCCGTTGGGCGTGAATCACGCCGCGCCGAACCTCTACGAGTTTTCCGACGAACGCCCGCGCCAGCGCGAACTGGCCATCAAGCACACGCTCAAGACGTTTGAATTCGCCGAACGCGTCAAGGCGCCGCTCGTCGTGCTCCACCTCGGCAGCATGGACCTGAAGGATTACACCGGGAAATTATGCACGATGCTCGAACGCGGCCAGAGGGCTGTGCCCAAATACGAGAAACTCTGCGCCGAAGCCTCCAAGGCGCGCGAGGCCAGGAAGGGGAGATTCGTCGAAAACGTCTATGGAACACTCCGGAAAATCCTGCCCGAAGCCGAAAAGCGCGGACTCAAACTCGGCTGCGAAAACCGTCAGGCGCTTGAGGAAATCCCGATTGAGAGCGACTTCAAATTTCTCTTCCGCGAGTTGAACAGCCCGAACCTTGTTTACTGGCATGACACCGGCCATGCGCAAATCAAGGCGAACCTCGGCTTCATCCACCACGCGCTGCATCTGGAATCGCTCGCGCCGCGGCTGGCCGGATTTCATGTTCATGACGTGATTTTCCCGGCGGGCGACCACGCCGCGCCAGGCACCGGCACGGTTGATTTTGCCTCGCTCAAGCCGTTCGTAAAGCCGGAGCACATCAAGGTTTTTGAATTGAGCCCGTCGCTGCCGGTGGAAGCCGTCAAATGCGGCATCGCGCACGTCAAATTGATCTGGGGAAACGAGTAATTCTTATGTCCCGCAACCTGATTCTGATTTTGGAAGACAACGAAGACCGAATCAGAAATTTTGAAGGCGCAGTGAAATCTCTCAGTGGAAGTTTTTCCACGCGAATTTGGTTTGACGCTCCAAACATGATTGCAGATTTACCTTCGGTTCTAATTCAAGCGTGTTTGATTTCACTCGACCATGATTTGAACCCGCAACCAAATGTCACAACAGACCCCGGCACGGGTTTGGAAGTGGCTGAATTTTTGGCCAAACAAAAACCGATTTGTCCTGTGCTGATTCATTCCACGAATCACGAAAAAGCATGGTCAATGCACAACGAATTTCGTTTTGGCGGTTGGCAAGTTGATCGCGTCGGGCCAATTGGTGACGATTGGGTGAAGTGTTTGTGGCTTCCAAAAGTGAAGTCTTTGTTGAACATTGTTTGAGTTGAAAGCGCAGGCCACAAAAATTGTTCAGCAACTGCAAGCTGCAGGCTTCGCCGCATTCTGGGTCGGCGGCTGCGTGCGGGATTTCCTGATCGGGCGCGAACCGGACGATTTCGACATCGCCACCGACGCGCGACCGGAGCAGGTCGAGAAACTTTTCAGAAAGACCATCGCCGTCGGGCGCAAATTCGGCGTGATGGTCGTCGTCGAGGACAAGCAGCAATTTCAGGTCGCCACCTTTCGCGCCGAGGCGGATTACCAGGATGGCCGGCGGCCGGAGAAGGTGGTCTTCGCCAGTGCCGAAGCCGATGCGCTGCGTCGCGATTTCACCGTCAACGGACTGTTTTACGATCCGTTAACGGAAAAAATCCACGACTGGGTCGGCGGCGAAAAGGATTTGCGCGCGGAAATCATCCGCACCATCGGCGCGCCGGACGAGCGGTTTGCGGAGGACCATTTGCGCCTGCTGCGCGCCGTGCGGTTCGCGGCGCAACTGGATTTTGAAATCGAGCCGCAAACTTTCGCCGCAATCAAATCGCTCGCGCACAAAATCAAGCTCATCAGCGCCGAGCGAGTTCGGGATGAGTTGCTGAAATTATTCAGTCCGCCATTGAGTGAAACGACCGCCCTCACCCCGGCCCTCTCCCCCGGGGAGAGGGAGAACGCGGCGGACGCCAACGTAAATCCAAAGCTTTCAAATTTTGCCCAGCGCGGGAAAGGTGAACTCCCTCTCCTGGGGGAGAGGGCTGGGGTGAGGGCGGATAACATCACAAATTATTCTCAGGCGGCGCGCGGGCTGGTTTTATTGCGCGACAGCGGATTGCTGGAGCAGATTCTGCCCGAACTGGCGGCGACCATTTCCTGCGAGCAATCGCCGGACTATCATCCCGAAGGCAGCGTGTTCGAGCACGTCAAATTGATGCTGGGGAAATTGCCTCCGGGCGCGGATGAATCCCTGTCGTGGACGGTTTTGCTTCACGACATCGCCAAGCCGGTGACGGCAGAGCGCGACGTCAAAACCGGGGCGATTCATTTTTACGGCCACGAAAAAGTCGGCGCGGAAATGGCGCGGGCGATTTTGAAGCGGCTGCGATTTCCGAAAAAGCAGATTGACGAAATTGCCGCGTGCGTTCTGCACCACATGCAGTTCAAGGACGTGAAGCAGATGCGGAAGGCGACGCTGCGGCGTTTGCTGCTGCGCGAGACGTTTCCATTGGAGCTGGAATTGCACCGGCTGGACTGCCTCGGCTCGCATGGTGATCTGGAACTTCATGATTTCTTGATTCAGCAGGCGGAGGAACTGAAAAAGAAACCGGCGATTCGTCCGCCGCTGCTCACCGGCGATGATTTGATCAAGCTCGGCATGAAACCCGGCCCGGCAATGGGCGCATTGCTGAACGAAATCCGCGAGAAGCAGCTTGCGGATGAATTGAAAACACCGCGTCAGGCAAAATCGTGGGCGAAGAATAGAGTGGATTGATTATTTGCTTGCCGTTCCTGTGATGGCAGGCAAAGTTTCGCATAAATTTACTCAAGCAAGCCATGATATGAAAACAAATATCTTGAAGCACTCCGGTTTGATTTTACTTGGCGTTCTCGCGGGTTGTTCGCCGGCAAATCCTCCAGCGGCGGAAACCCCGCCATCTGGCAAAATCACCATCCGCGGCTCAAACACCGTCGGCGAGGAACTCGCGCCGGCGCTCATCACCGAATACAAGAAGGCGCATCCAAACGCCGTCTTTGATTTGGAATCCAAGGGAACCTCCTACGGCTTTGGCGCGCTGGCGGGCGGTTTTTGCGACATTGCCGGCGCGTCGCGGCTGCCGAGCAAAGACGAGGCGGAAGTGCTTCAATTCCGCAAGATGGAATTGGATGATCACGTTATCGGCAGTTACAGCGTTGCCGTCGTCGTGAACGCTGCAAATCCCGTGGCCAATCTGACAAAGGAGCAGGTGCGCGACCTCTTTACCGGTGTCGTCACGAACTGGAGCGCCGTCGGCGGGCCGGACGCGCCGGTTCATTTGTTCACCCGCGATCCGATTTCAGGGACGTATATCGGTTTCAAGGAACTGGCGATGGAAGACAAATCCTACGCGCCGGACAAAAATCTGTTCACGAATTATCAGGGCATCATCGCCGACGTGGCGAAGGACACAGCCGGCATCGGTTATTCTAGCCTTGAGCTTATGAAAAGCTCCGGCGTGAAATCCGTGTCCATTGGTGGCATTGCGCCCAGCGTGGAATCGGTGAACAACGGGGAATATCCCTATGTGCGGAAGTTGCACCTATTTACCAGCAAAGGTCATGAAACGGCAGACGCACTGGATTTCATTCGATTTGCATTGTCCGATCGCGGACAGAAAATTCTTGCGGAGACCGGCAACACACCGCTGGCCAAGGCTAATCCGTAAATCCCGGCAATGGGCGCACTGCGGAATGAAATCCGCGAAAAACAATTGGCGGACGAATTGAAAACTCGGCTTCAGGCGCGCGCGTGGGCCGAAGAGCAAATCAAGCGCCCGGATTGAGGACAAAATCCGTCTCGAACATTTCGTAATTCGTTTTTTTCATTCCCATCCGGGCATAAACCCCCTGTGCACGAGAGTTGTGAGAGGCGACGTAAAGCCGCAGGCCGCAAACGTCCTTCCGCGACCTGGCCAGCGCCTCAACGTGCTCGAACAGGGCGCGAAAAATGCCATGGCCACGAAATTGTTCCGCGACATAAACGCTCTGAACCCACCAAAAATTCCCGTTGCGCCAGTCGCTCCATTCATAAGTGAGCAGCAACTGGCCGACGGGCGCGCCACCGCGCTCGGCAATGAAATAAACGCCCTTGGCCGGCTCCTTCAGCAAGGCCGTCACGCCCGACGCCACGCGCGACGGATCGAGCCGCAGCCGCTCGGTTTCCATCGCCAGACGCAGATTACAGTCGGCGATGAATGTCGCATCGGAGATCTTTGCCTGGCGGATTTGTGCTTTGATGACGCAATGCTAACGCGCCCGACTTGGGAATCAACTCTTTCCCTTCACCGCGGTTGAGGTAAGTTGAAAGCGATGGACGAGCCGGTTCAATTGCCGATTGACGGCGTGCTGGATTTGCATACGTTCAATCCGCGCGAGGTGAAGGACTTGGTGCCGGATTTTCTGGCCGCATGCCAGGCGCGCGGCATTTTTCTGGTGCGCATCATTCACGGCAAAGGCGCCGGCAACCTGCGCCGGACAGTCCACGCCATATTGAAAAAGCATCCGGAGGTGATTTCGTTCACGCTGGATCATCCGCAGTTCGGCGGCTGGGGCGCGACACTGGTGCAATTACGATCGCCAGCGAAATGAAAAGAATTACAAACGGGTGGTGAATTTGGCTGCGTCGCCGGGGCGCGGAAATATCAGAAGTTTTTTGCCGTTGGGCAGTGTGGCGATGCCAACCGGCGTGTTGGGGAAAAGTCCGAGCAGTTGATCGTCGGTCAGCGACTGCGCCTGCAATGGCACGAAGGATTTGGTTGCCGGTGTCGCAATTTGAACGCGCGCTTGCTGGTGATTGTTTTGTTCAATCAGCCATGTTGACACGCCTGCCAGCATAATCAGCGCAATAACCTGCCGCGCCATGCGCCATTGCCGGCGGCGGCGGAGAATTTTCGCGCCGGCAAACAAAGTGGTTTCGCGCCGGCTTTCATCGTCGAGCAGATCGTGAATCAAATTTTGCTTTTCAGGTTTCATGGGACAAACTCCTCGCGATAGCCGAACGCAATTTTGCCCGCGCCCGTTCCAGGCGGCTTGAAACCGCCTTGGAGGTGGTCTGCAGCCGTGCGGCAATTTCCTTGTGGCTCAACTGGTCGAAGTAAAACCATTCGACCAGTTCGCGCTCGTCAGCGTCCATCGAGAGCAACGCTGCGTCGAGACTTTCTTCCAGCACGGAATCGGGCTCGACGCCATCAACGCATTCCGGCAAATCCGCCACGTTGACCACCGGATCCCGCCGCCGCTGGCGCCATTTTTTGGCGATGTGCTGGCGGGCGACGCGCGCGAGCCAATTCCACAAATGCTCCTCGCTTTCGGCACGGCGTAGTTTCCTTGCCGCCGCAACAAACGTCGACTGCACGGTGTCGTGTGCGAGCGATTCGTCACCGCGCCCGAGCACCAGCGCGAATCGGAACAGCCTTTGGTGATAACCATCATATAACTCTTGAAACGCCGCCTCGTCGCCGCGCGCCACGGCGGCTGCGAGCCGGCGCGCTTCGGCATCGGCGTCGGCGTGACTGGATTGCAAGCTGGCTGTTTCCACGGCTGGGCGTGGCATCCGCGCCTTGAGGAGCAAGGGCATGGAAGTCGCTGAAACGGTCATTTGTTCACGGCGATTTCATTTGGCGTCATCGCTGTTGGTTTTCCGATCCCCCTTTAACCGGTCCAATGGCGATTGGGAATTCGCGGCGTTCACCTTCTGCCGCAGTGCCGAAAGTATTTGCTGGATGAAATCAATCTGCTCGCGCGTGCCGTTCACGACGAGCAATTGCGCCTGCTCATGGAATTGAATGACGCCTTCCGGCCTGCCAAAATCCGCCGGCCAGACATTTGAAATGGTTTTGATGATTTGTTCCATGGTCATGCCGCCGGATTTTTCGTCGCCAAGCAAATTGCCGACGAAAAAGACCATGCGGTGGGTCTCCGCCGGCTTGGGTTGAGGTGGCTCCGGCTGCGGCGCGGTTTCTGGCAGGACGCGCAACTGGACGATCGGGCGTCTGCCAGTCCATTTCAGTTCCCACCGCACCGGCGTCTGATCATTTTCAAACACCAGGTTCATCGCGTTGAAGATTTCGCTGGCCTTGACATTCCTCAACTGCAACTGGATGGAAATTTGGTTTCCCCAGTCTTGGCCATAAGTCGAAGGCATCGGCAGGATGTCGAAATCATTCTTGAACTTTTCGCGCAAGTTTTTTGCCACCTCGCTCACCGGCAGGTTATCGTAAAACAGGTTAGTTAGAACGGTGTCGGGGTCCCGCCAGTTTGAATCAATCCATTGCGGTTCGGCAGGCGTGGCTGAAGCCGCCACGGTTAGACCGGTGGTTGGGTCAACGGTCGGTGCGCCTCCGGGGGCAGGCAGACCTGTGGCCGGATTGAGGACCGGCGAGTTTCCCGGAGCCGGTTGCGCCAGCACCGCCGCAATCGAGGCGATGAGGATGAAAATTGCCGCCGAAGTCCGCAGTTGCAGTTTGGTTTTCATGATCGGATTGAGTTTATGTTTTTCTGTCCATTCAGCATTAGCCCAAACCGGCAAAAATGCCTCGAAAAATATTGCAGCCACCGAGCAACAAGGCGAATTCCCGCAGCACTTAAAAATCTGCTTCCTCGCGCCGGCGGCTCCGAACGATCAGTAACTTCTCAACTGATCCAGGAAAATTTTCCGGATTTCAAAATCCGCGCCTTCGCTTTGGATGCCGACGAAACCCGACGAAACGGTGCATTCGGTGATTTCGTTCAGCAGTTTGCCGTTGATGATGGCTTTCACGTCGTTGCCGGCGCAAACGGTCACATTCGTGTTCCATTCGCCAACGGGATTTTCATTCGGTTCGCCGCGCAAGGCGACGGGTGTGTTGGCGTCCTTGCCCAAGGCCAGATGTTCCTTGCATTCCGCGCCGGACATCACGAACAAATCACCTTGCCGGCCGGACTTGCCCTGGTTCTGGACGCACGGCGGCCAGACGGCGTCGGGCAATTGCATATGGACGAGCACGCCGGTATTATTGGCTTTTGGTGTAACTTTCACGAAGCGCCATTCGACGGTGACAACGTAATTGCTGTAACTTTGCTTCGTCCGCAGATAGCCGATCGCCGAGCCGTTGCAATGGATGACGCCGTTGGTGACGTTCCAGGTTTGCGTCGGGTCGGCGTCGTTCCTCAGACAAAATGTGAAGCCGTCAAAATTGGCGCCGTTGAAAAGTTCGATGTGGTTGGTCGGAGTGACGACATTTTGCGCGCTGACAATTTGGGCCAATGTGACAGCAAGGCAGAATGAAACGGCGGTGGCTTTCATGCGTGCGAGAATTACGCCGCCGCCAATGCAAGTCAAGCGCGCGGCTGAAGCCGCTTTCGCAGCTGCTCAAAAACCATCGCCGGCGAAATGGCGTTCAGGCACTCGTTCGGTTTTTCGTAGGTGCAATGTCCCTTGAGGCAGGGCGAGCAGGGGAGTTCAATCCGCATAACACTTTCGAGCTGGCCGTAAGGACCGGTGCGGCGCGGTTCGGTGGGGCCGAAGAGGGCGACGAGCGGTTTGCCGAGCGCGGCGGCCACGTGCATCGGCCCGGTGTCGTTCGTCACCATCAAATCGCAAAGCCGCAGCCACTCGACCATTTCCGGCAAGGAAGTCTCGCCGCACAAATTCTGACACCGCTCCGGCGCGGCGCGCGAAATGATTTCGCCAAGCGGCCTGTCTTCCGTGTCGCCGAGGATGGCAAAGCGCGAGGCAGGAAAATGTTTTGCGGCCAGATGGACAAGACCGGCGAAATTTTCGGCCGGCCAGCGTTTGTTTGGCCAGCGCGCGCCCGGCTGAAGGGCAATCAATTGCGGATTGAAAACAAATGCGCCGGGCCATTTACGTTTCACTTCAGCGGCAACCCGCGGTCGCTCCGGCAGCCAGACAAAATGTCTGTGGACCGGCACGCCGAGTTGCGGCAGCACGGCGAGATACCAGTCCACCGCGTGCGTGTGGAAAAAGGCGCGGCGGACGGCGGTGTCGTAAAAGCCGCGCGCGCCTTCGCGGACCTCGTCGAGGCCGATGAGGAATTTTCCATTGGCGAGCCAGGCGAACGCGCCGCTGCGCGCGAGGCATTGCAGGTCAATGACCAGATCGAAATCTTGTCCGCGCAGCCAGCGAAGGCTGCGGAGCATTTCGGGCCAGTGAACCGGCGCGGCCCAGCGTTTGCGCTCAAAGCGGACAATGCCGGCCAGATCGGGATCGCCTTCGAGCAGCGGCGCGAGCGTGGAATCAATCCACCAGAAAATCTCCGCGTCGCGGAAATGAAGTTTCAACAAACGCAGGACCGGCAACGCCTGAATGACATCGCCGAGCGAACTGGGTTTGAGAATCAGAATTTTCAACGTTCAGCATCCACGGTCCAGGGTTGGAAAAAAACCGAAAACAACTCTGAACTCTGAACCGCAAACCCTGAACGGATCATTTTATCTTCCATATTCCAGCCGTTCGGCGAGGCGTTCGGGCAGGCCGGCGGCGCGGATTTTTTTCTGGGTGGTGGGGATGTCGTATTCCAGCCGGCGGAGTTCAATCGTGCCGGCGTCCATGTCGTAAATGACGTAGGCGGCGCGAGGATTGTTGTCGCGGGGCTGGCCGACGGCGCCGACGTTGACAAAATATTTTTTGGACGGGTCCACCTTGAATTTGGAATAGGTGCCGCCGCGCACGGCGGTGTCGCGCATGAAGGCAACGGGCACGTGGGTGTGGCCAAAAAAGCAGACTTGCGTGTTCTGGTAGGGAAAACTGGCGGCGGCCGCGAGTTTGTCGAAGACATAGCCCCAGCGTTCCGGCACGTCGAGCGTGGCGTGGACGATGGTAAAGTTGGCGACCATCTTGGTGTATTTGAGGTCGCGCAACCATTGTTTTTCCTCATCGTCCAATTGCGCGCGCGTCCAGCGAACGGCGTCGGCGGCGGCGGGGTTGAAGCCTTCGAGATGGTCGTCGGTGGAGCAGTATTCGTCGTGATTGCCCTTTACGCAGGGGATGTTCATGTCGCGGACGATTTTGAGGCACTCCTTTGGGTTGGCGTTGTAACCGACGACGTCGCCGAGGCAGACGTAATGCGTCGGATTCTGGCTGCGGGCGTCCTCCAGAATGGTCTGGAACGCCTCCAGATTGCCGTGAATGTCAGCGATGATGGCGAACTTCATTGCATTAACGAACTATTTCAAAACCGCGAAAATCATTTTGCGCGGTCATCCACGTCGCATTTTCGTCGCGGATAAAATGTTTCAGCCCCGCGTCGCGAATGGCCGCCCGGAATGCTTCAAGCTCTTCGCGGGCGCCCTCGGCGATCAACTCGACGCGGCCGTCAGGTAAATTACGCACCGCGCCGGAAATTTCAAATCCGGCGGCGACGGTTTTCGCGGTGAAACGGAACCCGACGCCCTGCACGTGGCCGGAATAAAGAACCACCATGCGGCAGCGGTTTGCAACTGGCATTTGTTCCGGCACGCGGAGATGTAGCCAGAGCCGGACGCCGGACGCAATGTTAAATTGCGCGGCGGCGCGCGGAACATTTTTTTAAATTTTCAAGAATTCTGTTTGACCGGCGGGAAAATTTCCGGTAGTCAGCACAGGCTGTCCACAATACAAACGGAAACGTCCGGGTGTTTTGCGGGCGGCGCGCGACGCGAACGGCAATGTTGAACACAAAATCATTTCTGGCGGTGGATTTCGGGGCGGGCAGCCTCAAGCTGGCGGAATTTGAAACCAACGAGGCCGGCGGTTTGCGTCTCAAGACTTTTTCCATCAAGCCGCTCGGCACCGAAGGCGCGCAGGAAGCCACGCGCGAAAAGGTGATTCTCAAGGCGCTGCAGGAGACGCTCGCCGAAAAGGGAATCAAGGCGAAGGACGTCAATGTTTGCGCGCCGGGATTCCACGTTTTTTCCAAGTTCGTCAAGCTGCCGCCGGTGGACGCGAACAAGGTGACGCAAATCATCCAATACGAGGCGCAGCAGAACGTGCCGTTCCCGCTCGCGGAAGTCGTCTGGGACTATCAAATCCTCGGTTCCGCGCCCAGCGGCGAACTCGAAGTGCTGCTGGTCGCCGTCAAATCCGATGTCGTCGAAGGCCTGTTCCGCGTGGCGGCGCAGGCGAAGCTGCGGCTGCAATTGTGCGATGCCTCGCCGGCGGCCTTGTGCAACGCCTTCCGTTACAATTACGGCGATCTCGAAGACTGCACGATGTTGCTGGACATCGGCGCCAAGACAAGCAACCTGCTGTTCTTTGAGAGCGGCAAGATGTTTTCCCGCAGCATCAATCTGGGCGCGAATGCCATCACGCAGGATTTTGCCACCGAGGCAAAATTGAAGGTTGAAGTCGCAGAGCAGATCAAAATTGTGGAGGGTTTCGTCAGCCTCGGCGGCGCTTACGAGGAGCCGGAAAACCCGAACCAGGCGGCCATCGCCAAAATTGCGCGGCAGTTCATGACCAAGCTGCACATCCAGGTCAACCAGACGATGCAATTTTACCGCGGGCAGCAGGGCGGCTCGGCGCCTCAAAGATTATTTTTGTCCGGCGGCGCGTCCATCATGCCTTACACGGCGCAGTTCTTCGCGGAAAAACTCAACGTGCCGGTCGAATACTTCAACCCGTTCCGCAACGTCCAGATTGATCCGGCGGTGAACCTGGAGGAGCTGGCGCGCGTGGCCCATTCGCTCGGCGAGGTCGTCGGACTGGGTTTGCGCAATCTGGCAAACTGCCCCGTGGAAATGAATTTGATGCCGGACAGCACGCTGCGCTGGCGGGCGTTCGATGAAAAGAAACCATATTTCATTTTCACGATTTTCAGCCTGGTGGCGGTGGCGGGGGCGATTGGGTTCCTCTTTCAGGAACTCTCGGCGGCCAAGGAAAAGGAAAGCAACGATTTGGAGCCGCAGGTCGCGGCCATCGGGAGCAAGGTTGACAACATGAAACGGGCCTACGAGCGGCTCCAAAAAACGCAGAGCGAGGCGAATCAAGTCCTGGCCTGGATGGATGGGCGGTATTATTGGGGTGATCTCCTGACAGAATTGCGCCAGGTGCTCATCCGCTCGGAAGACGAGATCGTGAAGAAGTATGCTGCGCAATATGCCGCGCAACACCCCGCGCAAGCGCAGGGGATGAAATCCGGCATCTGGATTGAGCAGATGACGATGGGAACCGCCGCTTCCGCCAATCCCAATTCCTATCCCACTACCGGCGTTAATGGCAACGCGACACAGCCAGCGGTGGTTGGCACGCCCGATCAAACCAACACCGTCACATTGGTCTGCCGCGCGGTGGATTTATCAGGCGTTGAATCCGCCGCCAACAACGAGATTGTTTATGCCGTCGAGCGCGAACTGAAAGCCGCGCCGGTGTTTGACCCCAAATCGGTGCAACCTTCGGCTCAGATTTCGCCGGTGGATGACAAGGGCACGTTCACTTTCATAGTCACCCTAGCGCCGCAGAATCCGTTGAAATTGCAATAATTATATGGGCTGGCTCAAACGAAATCTGTTTTTTGCGATTGGCGTCGTCGTGGCGCTCGGACTGCTGGGGGCGGCCGGTTTTTACGATTACGCAAGCTGGGGGCACAACCAGCAGGCGTTTGCCCATTTGAATGAGGTCTACACCAAGCTGTCGGACGCGGCCAAGATAAAACCCTCCCCCGGCAACGACAAGGTGGACAACATCACCGCCGCGAACGAACAGGAAAAGCAACTCCGCGACTGGATTCGTCAGGCGCAGAAGTATTTCAAGCCGATTGCGCCCATTCCCAGACTGACCAATGGCCCTGTGACGAGCGAGTTGTTTGCAGGCGCCCTGCACCGGACCGTCGCCCAATTGAAGCTCGAAGCCGGCGCCGCGAACGTCGCGCTGCCGCCAGATTACGATTTTTCATTCACGGCGCACATGGACCGGCTTACGTTTGCCCCCGGCAGCCTTGAGCTCCTGTCGGTGCAACTCGGCGAGGTGAAGACAATATCGGAAGTCGTTTTCGCGGCGCGTATCAACGCGCTGGACGGCATCCAGCGCGTCCGCTCTTCGCCCGACGACGCGGGCGGACCGCAAACCGATTATCTGGACGAGCAGCAGGTGACCACCGATTTGGCGGTGCTGGTGCCCTATCAAGTCACGTTCCGCGCGTTCAGCCCGGAAATCGCCGAGGTGCTCAAGGTGTTTGCCTCCTCACCGAATGGGTTTGTTGTCAAAACCATCACTGTCCAGCCGGCCGGTGCAACCACCACCGACGCGGGTGCGCCGCCCGCGTCCCTGCCGGGCAGGGGCGGATTGCAGACGGTGCTGAACGAACAATTGTTGCGTGTCACGATGATGATCGAAGTGGTGAAATTGACGCCGAGAAACTGAACGCATGGAATTCATCAAAAGAAATTACGAGAAGATCATTTTGAGCCTTGTGCTGCTCGGCCTGGTGGGCGTGCTCGCGTTCATGCCGGTGATGATTTTTTACGACCAGCAGCGGATGAGGGATTTGCGGACCACAGTCATTCCCCATCACGTCGAGCCGTTGCCGCCGCTCGATTTGTCCCGGCAGCAGGCGGTGCTGGACCGGTTGAAATCACCATACAATTTGGATTTTTCGACGACGAACAAACTGTTCAATCCGATGCAATGGCAGAAGGACAAGACCGGCGTGCCGTTTAAAATCACGACCGGTCGTGAGGTCGGCCCCGGCGCCGCGGTTGTCACCAAAATCACGCCGCTATATTTCATCATCACGCTGGATTCGGTGACGACCAACGAACTCGGCGCGCGTTACGCCATCGGCATTGAAGACCAGACGGCGGCGATTCCGGCGCAGCGCCACAAACGGCCCCATTTCGCCTCGAAGGGCAAGGGCAACGATACGGTGGTTGACAAAGCGGTGGGCGGAAAGAATGAGGGATTCACCCTCGTTGACGTGAAAGGCCCGCCGGAAAACCCGGATCAATTGGTTTTGAAACTGGCTGACACGCAGGCAACCGTGACCTTGTCGAAGGACAAACCGTTCCGGCGCGTGGAAACTTACTCGGCGGATTTGAAATATGATCTGGACAAGCCAGCATACAACGGCACGGGGCTGCGGGTGGGGGACCATCTGGCTTTTGCCGGAGATGATTACAATGTTATTGCCATAGACGAAAACGAAGTGATATTGTTGGCGCAGTCGAACCAAAAAAAATACACTTTGAGATACGCGCCTTGAGTGCTAAAATATTCGCGTTGCACGCCGCCGAATTTAGATGAACCTGAAACGACCATGATAAAAGCTGTTCTCCTCCCACTCGGTTTTCTTTTACTGCTCGCCACCGCGTTGCCGGCGCAAACCGACGGCGCCACCGACATGGCTGTCAACCGGGCAGTGATGGATCAAGCCAACACCATTCTCCTGCGCCAAAAACTCGAAGACGCCAGGGGCGCCGCCGCGCGCGGCGAGCTGCTCGGAGCCGCCAAACTTTATGAAGAAGCCAAGAAACTCATGGATGAGATTGGTTCCGGCATTGACGCCGAAACCGCCCAGACCATTTCCGGTCTCGTGGCCACGCGGCTGGAACTAGCGCGTCGGGCCCAACACGACGGCAATTTGCTGGAAGCCGATACGCAAGTCACCCGTGCTTTGAAAGTGGACCCGCACAATGCCGCCGCCCTCGCCTTCAAAAGGGAAAACGACCGGACGATGGCGGCCTTGAAAGGCCGGATCCCCGACGTGCCCACGCTGGAGCGGGTTCCGCAGGTGGCCAATGACAAGTCGGATTCCGCCACGCTGGTGCAGGACGGCAAGCTGCTTTATGAAATGGGCAAGTTCGAAGAAGCCGACGTCAAGTTGAATCAAGCCTTGAAATTGGATCCGGACAACCAGGGCGCGTTTTACTATTTGAGCCTGGTCAAACAAGCCAACTACGCCCGCGAAGAGCACAACCGCACAACCCAGGCGCAGGACAGCATTGTGAAGATATCAACGGCCTGGTCGCCGAAGGTTGGCATCGGATTGCCCGTGCCGAATCCTTACGTTACCAACAACGACGTTCACACCGGGGTCGGTCGTGAAGTCCTCTATCGCAAACTGAATAACATCCAATTGGATTCGGTTTCATGGCCGGACGGCCTGCCCTTGAGCGAAGTCATCCGTTATCTGACCGAACAATCCAAGTTGCGCGACCCGGCCAAGAGGGGCGTCAACTTCATATTCAATCCGAACGTGGAAGCCAGTGCGGCTCCCGCTGGCCCCGGGGCGGGTCCCGGCGTCCCGGGTCCGCTCAATGCGAACACCGGGCTGCCTGAAGCCCCCGCTGCCGGCGGCGCTCCTGAAACCATTGACGCCAGCACCATCAACGTCAAACTGGTGTTGAGCGACGTTTCGCTTCACGACGCGCTGGACGCGGTGGTGCTGGTGGCCGATCACCCCATCAAATACTCCGTGGAAGATTACGCGGTGGTCATTTCCGCCAAACCGTCCGGGCCCGAACCGCCGGTGCTCGAAATGCGCGTGTTCAAGGTGGATCCAAACACGTTTTACGATGGTCTGCAAAATGTGTCCACGATCAATTTTGGCAGCGCCAACAATTCCTCAAGCGGCGGCGGCACCAGCGGCGGCACCAGCGGCGGCAATACCGGCGGCAACAGCGGCGGCAACAGCGGCGGCAACAGCGGCGGCAATAGCGGCGGCAACGGCAGCATCAGCGGCGCCAATGTGCCGGTGATTTTGGTTACGGGCGGCGGCGGTGGTGGCGGAGTTGGCGGTGGTGGTGGTGGTGGTGTTGGCGGCGGCGGCGGCGGTCGCGGTGGCGGTGGCGGTGGCGGTGTTGGTGGCGGTGGCGGTGGCGGGGGTGCCGTTGGCGCCAACTCCGGCGTCGGCGGATTAAGTTACATCAATCCGTCCTCTAGCGGTATGGCAAATGTTGCCGTGGCGGCGCAGGCTTTCTTCACCGCCATCGGGGTGAATTTGACCGCAACCGCGCCCGGCAGAAGCATCGCCTTCAACGACCGTTTGGGATTGCTGTTCGTGAGGGCCACGCCGGGCGAATTGGACACCATCGAACGCGCCATGCAGGCTTTGAACCAGGTGGCGCCTCAAGTTCACATCAAGACCCGGTTCATCGAACTCGAACAGGATGACAACACGGCGCTGGGCTTCGACTGGTTTTTGGGCAATTTCCTCAACGGAACCGTTGTCGCCAGCGGCGGCAGCGCGCCTTCGCTCACCGTGCCGACTTCGGCTGGCGCTCCTGTTCTTCCAGGTGGAGCAAGTGCTTTTCCCGGTTTGACCACTGCTAACCTTATTGCTGGTGCGGCCACTGACCAGCAACTCACCAGCGGTCTGCGCAATACCGGCCCGACGCTCGCCACCGTTACCGGCATTTTGACCGACCCGAATTTCCGCGTGGTGCTCCGCGCCCTGGAGCAACGCAGCGGGGTGGAATCGCTCGCAGAGCCGGAAGCTGTCACCACCAGCGGCCGCCAGACCCAGATGCGCGCGACCGAAATCGAATATATCCTCACCGGCTTTGGTTTTAACACGGGAACAGGAGCCACGGGGGTCGGCGCAACCACCCCAACCACCGGCACGACGGTTCAGGCGACCCCCAATTCCGCCATTACACCGACGACGCAGCAGTTTGAAATCGGGCCCACGCTGGATGTCGTGCCGTATGTCTTGTCGGATGGTTACACCATCAATCTCACGTTGATTCCCCAGGTGTTGGAGTTCCTGCAATATGACCCGGTGCCGACGGTTCCTGGCTATACTCCTTCCGTCTCAACCACCGCTGGAGGAGTCTCGACACTGCCGACCGTTCTGCCTCACTTCAGCGTGCGGGAAATTGTCACCACGGTGAACATTTGGGACAACCAGACGGTCGTGCTGGGCGGATTGATTTCCTCGAAAATCAACACTACGAAGGACAAGGTGCCGTTCCTGGGCGATTTGCCGATCGCGGGACGCCTGTTCCAAAGCCAGTCGAAGACTGCGGTGAAGAAAAACCTGATGATTTTTGTGACGGCCACGATTGTGGATCCGGCGGGCAACCGCGTGCATTCGGACGACGAGCTGCCGTTCAACCCGTTGATGATTCCGGTGCAGCCGCCGGTGAGCGGGGAGATGATGATTCAACCCACGAACGGACCGCTTGGTGCGATTATTGTCACGCCGGTAAAGTAGAAATTTGTGGATCGGTTGCTGATTGTTGACGGGCACGCCTACGCTTATCGCGCGTTTTACGCGATTCGCGGGTTGCGATCGCCATCGGGCGCGCCGACGAACGCTGTTTACGGCTTCGTCAAGATGCTGGCGAAAATGCGCGCGGCCATCGGGCCGACGCATTTGATGGTGGTGTGGGACGGCGGCTTGAGCGCGGAGCGCACCGCGGTGTTGCCGGAATACAAGGCGCACCGGCCCGAGATGCCGGATGACTTGAAGCCGCAGCTCGATGAAATCGTGAGCTATTTGAAGGCGGCGGGGGTCGCGTCGTTTTGCCGCGACGGGGTCGAGGCGGATGATTACATCGCGTGCCTGGCACGGCGCGCGGCGGATGCGGGCATGACTGTGGTCATTGCCAGCTCCGACAAGGACTTTATGCAGTTGGTGTCGGGGCGGGTCGGATTGCTGAACCCGGGCGACAAGAGCGAGACGGTCTGGATGGACGAACAGGTGCGCGCCAAAACCGGCGTGGAACCGCCGCAGATCGTGGACTGGTTGAGTTTGATGGGCGACAGCGTGGACAACATTCCGGGTGTGCCCGGAATCGGGCCGAAGACGGCCGCCGATTTATTGAACCAATTCGGGACGGTCGCGGGATTGTTGCAGCGGCTGGACGAAGTGAAGTCGGAAAAAGTGCGCGGCGCGTTGCGCGGGTCGGCGGACGCGGTGCGGCGCAACCGGGATCTGGTGCGGTTGCGGGACGATTTGCCGTGCGATTTTTCGCCGGCGGAACTGGCGGAAAAACCGGCGGATGCCGGGCGGCTGCGCGAATTGTTCGCGCGCTGGGGATTCAAGGGAATGCTGGCCGCGCTGGAAACGGAATCGCCGCGCGAGCGGCAGGCGGCTCTGATTTGAGAAAATATGAATTTGCGAAGTTCAATGGAAAATGAGACGGCAGCTTGCCGCGAAGAACGGCTGCGCCGGCGGCCGCGTCAATTGCATTTTGGCAAAAGAATTATTGGACAAAATGTCCCGATGCGTTTAGCATTTTTCATGTCGTTGTCGTTTGCCCGCAAGGCCGCCATTTGCTTTTGCTGGGGGTTGTTCCTCGTGATTCCTGCCGCCGTTTTTGGCCAGACCAGTTATTACACCACCAACGGGACGGAATATGCCATCGCTGGTTCATTGCCGGGCGATCAGGTCTGGCCCGACGTGGCGGCAGGCACCAGCGGCGGATTTGTGGTGTGGCAGGACAACGCCACCGATGGCGACGGCTGGGGCGTGAGCGCGCGACGGGTGGATGGCACGCTGTCCGGCACGTTGGGCACCTTCCGCGTCAATGTGCAGGGCACAAACGACCAGGAAAACGCGCGCGTGGCCCTGTTGAAAAACGGCGGCGCGGTTTTTGTCTGGCAGGGCGGCGTGGAGGGATTTCAGCACATCTACGCGCGCTTTCTGACTCCGACCAACACGTGGCTGACCACAACAGACGTGGTGGTGAGCGTGCCCGCGAATAATTTCCAGATTAATCCTGTAGTGGCCGTGCTCAACAACAGCAACGTCGTGGTTGTCTGGGGCAGTTTTGACGAGGCGGGGGCCAGCAGTTTGCAGGATGTCTATGGCCAGGTGTTTTCGCAAGCCGGCCAGAAAATCGGCGGCGAGTTTTTGGTGAACCAGTTTACGACTTACAATCAGCGCACGCCGGCCATCGCGGCGTTGGCCAACGGCGGGTTTGTGGTCACGTGGGTTTCGGAACAGGAACGGGCAACCGCGCCTGTGCTGGGAACCAATTCGACGTATTACACAGCCGATTCGACGGTGCTTGCGAGCGTGGACATTTATGCGCGGCTTTATCAAAGCAATGGCGCTCCGGCGGGCGGTGAATTCCTTGTGGACACGGGCGCCAATCCTTGTGCGAACCCCGCCGTGGCTGCCGCCTCCGACGGCGGTTTTCTGGTGGCATGGTCGGGGCGCGACATGGTGGTTTTCACCAACGGTTGGGACGTTTATGCGCGCCCATTTTCCGCCGCTGGCGTCGGCGGCAGCGGCATGCGGTTGAACACATATGTGGCCGGCAACGAGTATGCGCCGCACCTTCGCGCCATTGGTTTGGACTATTTGGTGGTTTGGACGAGTCTCAACCAGGACTGTTCGCGTGAAGGCGTGTATGGGCAGTTTGTCCACAGCGACGGAACACTGGTTGGCGGTGAATTCCGGGTAAACACCACTTGGGTTGGCCAGCAGATGCAGCCGGTCGTGGCCTCCGATGGCGCGAACCAATTCCTGGTGGCGTGGACGAGTTACACCGCCGGATCCTCCAGCTTCGATTTGTTCGCGCAACGCTACATCAACGTCAACTTGGCGTCCAATCTGCCGCCCATGAACGCGCCGTTCGTCTGGGCGCCGTTCACGTTGAGCAACGGCGTGTATCAGCCGCAATTGCAGGTTTCCTGGGCCACGCTGCAGGGCATCGCCGTTTCCAACTACCAGGTTTATGCCGATGGCACCAATTCGCCGACGGTGCTGGCTCCCAGCGCGACCAATCGATGGACCATGACGGCGCTCAATGGCTTGAAAACCAACAGCACGAATTGGTTCCAGGTGGCCTACTCGACGCTGAATGGACGTCAGTCGCCGTTGTCGTCGGCCACGACCAACTCGACGTGGCTGGGCTTGAACTGGGGTGGCATTCCGTATGAGTGGATGGCGGCATATTTCGGGGGATATTTCAGCGGGACCTATCACACGAATTTCTGGCCGTCAGCCAGTTCGCCGGCGGCTTCCGGCGGGCCGACGTTCCTGCAGGTGTTTCAATCGGGTGGGAATCCGTTCGATTCCAGCACGTGGCTGCAGACCTCGTTGGCCAAGACATCGGAGGGAATGTTCCTGAACTGGAAAACGCAGCCGGGGCTGACCTATCAGGTGCAGGTGACGACGAATCTGGCTTCGTGGGGCAATCTGGGCTCGCCGCGGTTCGCGCCGGGCACGAACGATTCAATTTATGTTGGCGGCGCTCCGGCGGGTTATTACCGCGTGCAGCTCCAGCGTTGACGAATGTGTATGTGGCAAATAATTAAAAGAAGCTTGTGGGTCTTGTTGCTGGCGTGTGGCCTGCAAAGTTCCTGGGCGTATTCGCTCGGGGGTCCGATTGGCAACGGCACACCCGGCGACTCATGGCAGCGCCCGGTGATTGGTTACGGACTAGGCGGCGACCTGAATGCGCCGAAGAATCTGGGCGAGGAATACCGCCGCAACACGCCGGTGGTGTATTACACCTTCGACGCCAATTTTTTGGATTTCTTCGGCTCCAACGGCGTCGCCGCAGTGCGCAGCGCCATCGCCGTTTTGAACGCGTTGACGAACGTGGACAATTACAGCCAGCAACTCTCCGAGTTTTCCCTTGAATCCCGGCATGTTAATTATAGGGCGCAGACCTTGGGATTGTATGACCTGAAATCATTCACTCTGGGCGCGATGATAGAGCAACTGGGTCTGGCCGATCCGGTGCGCTACGCGTGGACGCTGCACGACCGGATTCATGTGACTCCTGGCCCGGCTTGTCCGCTGTTTATGCAATATTTCGTGGTGCAAAGAAACTACGATTTTGTTTCCAGCCCGTTGAACCAGCTTCAATACTCGCCTTACGTCAACAACACGCTCTTCAGCTATGCGATTTATGAAGCCTGCACCGGTGGGAACCCTTTGGCCTTGGCGGTTCCGTTTTCAGTGGATCCGCTGGCGGATAGTTATTCAGCATTGGCCGGGTCAATTGGTGGGGAGATGTTTCTTCAGACACCTTCCGGGCTGTTGCTTACGGTTGTGCCGGGGATAACGACTTATGGCTCCTTTTATTCAGGCTTGACGCTGGACGACGTGGCCGGTTTGCGGTATCTGCTCACCACGAACAATATGAATTGGGAAACCCCCGCGCCGGGGGCGTTGTTGCTGACCACGAACCCCCAACCCGTGACAGTGATCACCAGTCTCAGTTTGAACGCATTGCTGACGTTCGCGCAGGCCAATCTTCCGACTGCGATTCCGGGAGCATTCCCCGGCGTGGTGGTGGCGAATTCGACGTCATCTTTTTCCGTCGTTTGCACCACAAACATCATCGCGACCATCCCAAACCCAAACCAATATGGCTTGCCGTATCCCGGTGGTTTTGGGCTGTTGGTTCCCGTGACGGCAGTAAATTGCGCTTACCAGCAGTTATTTACGACCACGTTTGCCAATGTCATCACCAATGGAAATCTGGCCAACAACCCGAACATCACCCTGGTCAGCACCAACATCTCTTTGAACTATTTCACCAACACCATTGTCACCACTTTGACGACTTCACTCACCCCGAACACGTCGCCAGGCCAGCCCTATCCACCGGTTAATGCGGTGACGAATGCGAATGTCACGTTTTCGACGACGACCGTCAACGTGCCGTCGGGAGAATATCTCATCCTTCCGCCCGGCGCATGCGGGTTCAATATACTCGGTGAGATCACCAACGCACCCGTTTTTACCACCAACCTCATTTCCACGGCCACCAACGCCAACGGTTTTGTGGACACGGTGAGCACGGTCACTTCCTTCACGCCCCACCAGTTTCTGGTGCAGCCAATCAACTGCACGAGTGTCACTCCTACTCCTGGATTGTATGAAGGCATTGGGAGGGTTCAATTTGTGGAGGCGGATTTCGATTCGCTGCTCGGCCAGACTTTCCAGCCCGTCACAAACAATTACACGATGACCCTGGTGACCAACAGCCAGGCGGTGGTTCAAAATTTCCAGCGCTTGGTGACCGCGCCGGATTTCCTGTTTTCCGCGCAGGATATTACCAGTCCAAATCCGCCGGCTGTTCCTTCGTTATCGATTGGTGATTATGTGCGCAATCTAACTTTCAATCAGGCCAATGTTTTGCCCAATCTGGCCGGGCCGGGGACCATTACGACGCCCACGACAATCGGATTCAACAAAGTCGGCCCGGTTTATCTCAACGGAACCTACAACTCCACAGATGTCATGGATGGGTCGCCTTATTTCAATGAAAACCCGGGCAGCGATATCAGTGACACGTTTTACCTCCCTTATTTTGTCTGGGCATCCTTCGATGGCACCACGAATGCGCCGGTGGTCTATCCGAATGGCACCAGCATTGACAACCTGGAAAATCAGGTTTTGATCAAACTCTCGCCTGCCATCCTGCCACTCGGTTACAGTGACGTGCCTTATGGTCCGGTGACCATCACCGCGGCCGGCGGCGCTTTCACCCAGCCCTACACGTGGTCGGCATCGGGATTGCCGTCGGGTTTGAACCTCGTGTCCAATCCCGACTCGACGGCGACCTTTTCCGGAACGCCGGCACAATCAGGCACATTTAGTTTCACCCTCATTCTGACGGATTATGTGGGCAGGTCCGTTCAGTGGGGTTACCCCATTACGATACAATGAACAGCACGGAACACATCCATCACCGGGCGTGCGGCGTGAGCCGATTGATGAAATGGCCGCTGCTTTGCGGGTTGCTGGCACTGGCTTCGGCGCGGATGGCGCTGGCGGCTGACGGAGCTTACACAAACAACGTCGTTATTAATTACCCCGTGAACGTCAGTAGTCCGCCGGTGATTGATGCCACCAACTTCATCAACAACAACCTGTTCATCATCAATTTCACAGCCTTAGCCACTATCCAGCCTTTTTATGAGACATCGGACACGTTGAATTACACCAACCGGGGTCTGATGATGGCCAATACCGGCTTCCAGTTTGACAATCAATCCAGCAGCACCGGCCTGCGTACAATGTCCGGCAGCTTCTACAACCCGGCCACGATCAGTTGCGGTTCTGCCACCAACTTGGGCGACCCCTTCGGTGGCTCACTTTATCTTAACGGCATATTTCCCCAATGTCTCGTCAACGCGACCAACATCCTGAACCCGGGCTGGGTGGACGTGGGCATTGATGGCCTGATCCAATTCACCGGAGCAAACGTGGATTTGACCCGCAGCCGGCTCAAGTTGGAGGGAGTCGGTGCGAACGCTTTCGGCACTGGATATTATGGTTTGAACACGAGTCCCCTTACCAATGGCAATACCATATTCATTCTTATTCCCCCTTGGGATCCGAGCATTTACTTGGGAGCCAATTTTGCCATATCGGGTTTGTTCCCGATTGCACCCAATATTTTGGCTCTGAACAATTCCACGGCTTATTTTGATTTTGCCAGCCCCAATCCCAGCAATAACATCATCCGGTCGGTCTTCATTGAGGATACCAGCGCCCCCAACGTGGCTTACAAAGTGTATTTTGACACCGCCAGCCTTGGATTCGGCGGCGGCAATGCCACCGTCGAATGGGCCGGTTCATATCAGGACGTCGCCAGTGGCACCTTCCACACCAATTACCTTTATCTCAACAATAATTATCTCCAAAGCGTTGCCACCAATGACGGCGTTTTGGGCGCCATTCCATTAAATTTCACCTTTACCGAAAGCGCCTCGAAGCTGATTTTCCAGGCGCCGGCCGCGGCGGGATTTTTCAGTGTCTTTCCCAGCGGCACCGTCACCAATCGCTACGCCTTTGCCAACGCGCAACTCCTCCCCGGCTCATGGGCGACCAACCAGATTTCCAACCTGTCCGTCACCAATCTTCCGGGCCGCGTCCAGATGAGCGCGACCCATGAGTTGAATCTGGCGCTGGCGCAAATTTCCGGGCCGAATTATATGTCCGTCCAGTCCACGAACCAGTTTGACGGCAGCCCCGGCGCTTCAATTCAGGTGCCTTACTCCGACCTCAACTTGGGCGTGACCAACGGTTTCCTGTCCATTTCGAATTTGTTGACGCCAAATCTTCCCAGCTGGAGCGGCAATGTCCAGGCCTGGAGCACACGCTTTACGACGACGTCCACCAATTCCCTCGTCGTTTTCTCGAACGGCCTGCCCGTTTCGACCAATGCCATTACTATCACCAACGACTTCCGCGTCCTGCTCGTCGGCAGTCAAGTGACACCAACTTCGATAGCCCAGGTGCAGGACATGCTGCTGCACGGCACAAACAGCATCGTCATCAGCGATGCCTTGAACGTCATGCGCACGTTCAACGCCGACGCGCAAAGTCTCACCCTGACCACGAACGGGGCGGGCCGCGGGGCAACCTCCTTGGACGGCGAATTCAATGTGGCGTCTCCCGACAGTATTTACTGGGCCAGTTCGCTGCCGAATTTGCGCAACCTGACGAACAACGGCGCCATCCGCCTCCAGAACCTGTCCCAGTTTGTCGGCACCTCGAACAATGTTGTCGTGACGCCCCCGGTGGCCGCATCCGCAATTTTGACGAATTCTGCGAATGTAGTCCCGCTCAACAAGGTGATTATCGGCGCCAACGCGTATGTTTTCACAAACACCCTCAACAATTCCACGCCCAACCTGGTCAAAATCGCCGCCAGCGCCGACGGCACTATGAGCAACCTGATTGCGGCCATCAATGCCACCAACGGGGCGGGCACGAGCTACAGCAGCAGCACGGTGCCCAACGCGCAGGTCACCGTCGGGTTGTTGAGCGCCCATGCCTTCACGGTGACGGCCATCACCAACGGTCCGGCCGGAAACTGGGTTTCCGCCAACAAGTCAACTGCTACCACCAATTTATTCTGGATCGGCGCTTCGCCTACGAACACGTTGTCCGGCGGGACGGTCGGCACGACCAACGGTTCATCGGTGCAGGTGCCCTATTACAATTTCGTCAACCACGGGCTGCTTTCTGACAGCGGCTCGGAAATTTGGGCGGATAACTTTGAAAGCAGCGGCGTCATTTCCAACGGCAACCTCGGCTCGTTCACCCTACAGTCGCAGACCGCCGCGTTTACCAACGGAGCGCTCTTTGCCGGCGGCGACGTGTCCATCACCACCGGCAACCTGTTGGCGAGCAATCTCGTGTTGGAAGCGGACCGGTCATTGACGCTCACGGTCACAAATTTTCTGACTGACACCGGCGTGACGAACGGGAACGTCTGGTCGGTGGGGGCCGCATCCGTCGGCGAAGGATTGAGCCTGCCCGTTCTGCCTGCCACCGCCAATGGTGGCGCGGCCTACGGCAATTCACTGCTTGGCACAACCATCACCCTCTTCGCGCCGGCTGGTGAGAATGTGGTGAACACGTGGGCGGCAAATGATTTTGGCGTTTCAACCGCCGGTTACACGAACAACATGGCGATTGGGCATCTTGTCTTGGATGCGCAAGGGGCGTCTTCAGGCACTCAATTGTCCTTTAATGGCGTCGGCGTCAGCAACGCGATTTATGTGGACCGTCTGGAGTTGCGCGATTACGCCAGTTGGACCAATCACGACAGCGGTGGCAACCTGCCGGCGCTGGTGATCAACCCCAATCTGGTGATTTATTATGCCGATGCGATTGCCGCGGGCGCCGATGTGTATACCGGGGGTCCTGCTGATGTGTCGCGGGAGTTGAATCACAAAAATAACGACCACCTTCGCTGGGTGCCCACTTACGCCGGCTTTTTCAGTTCCACCAACATGGTCTTCGCCGGCACGACCAATGGTCCCTTCAATATCGCGCTGGCACAGAGTTCGGACATTGATTCCGACGGCGACGGCATTGCCAATGCCTTTGACCCGACGCCGTTCTTCCTGTCGAGCATGATCAGTCCTGTAGTAATTTCTAATACCCCTTCGGGGCCACTTGCGATCAGTTGGAATTCGATTCCGCATGCGACCAATTATGTCGTTTACTCGACCGACAATTCCGCGGGGTCGTTCACTAACTTGTTGACGAATTTTTCGACGAACAACGCAGGGCCGTTCACCATGTCGAATTTTATTTCGCCGATTCCGTATCCATCGCCGCCGGCGCGCGTCATGATATTTACTCCGGTGCCGGGTTCGACGCAGTATTACTGGCCGGTGGTGAATCCGTGGATGACATACCCGTATTGATTGGGTTGGAACAGTGAAATAAGTCAATATTTATTGACAGATGTGCAAATTAGATTTATTTAATAACCTGTAAATGGACGCATTGCGTCGGACTTGGAAGAAAAACTTGTGAAGACGAACATGCAACAATTCGCGGGCCGGAAGTTGTGGCGCCTCTTCCGGAGCGCCGGCCGGGCAAGGCTGGGACTGGTGGTCTTGGCCGGTTTGATGTCGAGCGTCGCCCATGCGCAGCCGGCGAATGATAATTTCACCAACGCGATCAACCTCACCTCCTTCGGCGACACGGGTTCGACGACTGGCAGCAACGTGGGCGCAACCATCCAGCCGGGCGAACAAACCATAGGAGCATTCGCAGGCTCTGTCTTCTCTTCGGTCTGGTATTCATGGACGGCCTCCACCAATGAAACCACGGAGTTTGATCCGACAGGCAGCTTTTTTGGCACGAATCTGACAATGGTGCAGGTTTTTACTACAACAAACGCGGCCGGCGCCCCCAACAATCTGCGGTGGGTGGCCTATAACTACTATGGTTATCTCAGTGGAACTTTTATAGCTTACTCAAATTATAACTTCCAGGCAGTAGCGGGGCAAACTTACTACATTTCCGTGGCGGGTTATGGATATCAGAGTGCCACCGGCGCCATTCAATTGAATTGGTCCTCCGGCCCGCCCCTGGCTCCGCCACCCAACGACAACTTTGCCAGCGCCACCGTGCTCACGGGCGATTGGGGTTCCACGAATGTGGACAACAGCGTTGCCACCCATGAACCTGGCGAGCCAAGTCGCGCCGGTTTTCCGCCCAACGCCTCGGTTTGGTATCAGTGGACTGCGCCGTCGGATGGCGAAGTAACCTTGGATACCATCGGCAGCAGCGTTGACACGGTGCTGGCGGTTTATACCGGCACCAGTCTGGCTGCCCTCAACCAGATATCGGCCAATGACGACCTTTTCCCGGTCAACAGCACTCTTGCCGGGAACAATTCGGCGTATAATGAGACTGCCGACAGCTCTCTCGCGTCGCTGCTCGGTCCCGGCAGTGTTCTGTATTTCGCATATTATCAGCCCTATTATGGTCCCAGCGGTCTCCGCTTCAATGCAAAGGGTGGAACGATTTACATGATTGCGGTGGATACAAAGAGTGGGGGGGGCGCCATTTCTTTGAATTGGGCTTACAAGTCTTCCGGCGTTTTCCGGTGGGCCACGGAAGATCAGGATGCTTCGACGGGGCAGCCGCTTTATAAAACGTCGGAGACCGAAAGCTACCCGCCTAACGGACAAAATAACACCGCTAATTCGGTCGTCAGCACCTACTACACTTACAACGTGCCCGGCGTTTTGGTTACGGTCACCCGCGTTGCCGGTTCCACCGGGCGCGTGTCGGTGGATTATTCGACCGTAGATGGAACATCTGTGTCCATAGGGCTCAATGATGTTCCCGCCATCGCCGGCCTTGATTATCAACCCGTCAGTGGCACGCTCGTTTTTGACGATTACGAAATGAGCAAGACCATTCTGGTTCCAATTGCTAGCGGTAATCCTAGTAGCGGTGGCGGTGGTTCCGGGGACAACTTGTATAACACGGATTTCGGAGTGGTATTGTCAAATCCCCAGTTGGATCCGCTCGAATCCGGCGACGTGTCCCCGCCGCGCGTGGACCCGAGGTTCAACACCGCCGTGGTGAAAATCCTGAATTCGGGCGCCGACCCTTATGGGCCTGACCTCATTCCGCAGGTGATCACCAACTTTGTGGTTGGGACTTCCAATGTTGTGTCCGGGGGCGTTACCAATGTGGTGACGGTTACCAACTCGGTGCTTTTTACCAACTATGTGATTGCCCTCTATCCCACCAATGCCATTTTCAACTTTGAGAAGGCCAATTATCGCGTGCCGGCGGACGTTAATGGAACCAACAGCCCGTGGGCGGTGGTCACGCTGTGGGTGGAACGGTTTGGAACCAATGGTGCCGCGCAAACACTCACTTATCATATCAACAACTTTCTCGGTGTCGGTGATCCGAACGCCTCCGAAGAGGGGAACGCTTATTTTCCTCTTCAGCCGGGGTCCGACTATGCCGTGCCGACGCCGGCCACCGCCAACGTGTTTAAGGGGACCAATTCCGATTTTGTCCTGGCTGCCGGCACCCTCACTTTTCCCGGCAGCGGCGCCGGTCAAATCTACCAGCCCCTCACCTTTACCGTCCCGGTGCGCAGCCTCACCAAATTCAACAAGGATTTCAAGATACAACTCTTTGAGAATAGGAATTTTGGCAGCCGCAGTTTACCGGTGCTGGCGGGCATGAACGCGGAAACGACGGTGACCATTTTGTTCAATGATCAAAATCCTCCGGCCGGTTCCGTGGACGAGCTTTACAATGCGGATTTCAACGGCGATCTGGCCCTGCCGCCCGCCCAGATCCCTCAAACCTGGCCGGTCAACAACCTGAACAATCCCGGCGTTTCAGGCCAGGTGTATGGTCTGGTGGTCCTCACCAATGACGAGACATTGATCGCCGGCGATTTTTCGTCCTATAATGGCGTTGCCCAGCACAACCTCGCGCTGCTCAACACCGATGGCTCGATGGACACCTCCTTCAATCCGGGCGACAGCGCCAGTGCCGCGATCAACGCTCTCGCGCCTTCCGGCAGTCAATTTGTCATTGGCGGCGCATTCACGGCTTATAATGACACTGGCGTTGGTTACTTTGCCCGGGTGAATGCGGATGGCTCGCTGGACTCGGCTTTTTCCACGTCCCACGGTTCGGGCGCGAACAAGCAGGTTCGCGCGGTCGCGGTGCAGCCGGATGGCAAGGTGGTCATCGGCGGCGACTTCACCCAGGTTGATGGCGTCGCACGGTATTACCTCGCGAGGCTGAATGCCGATGGTTCTTTGGACACGTCGTTCGACCCGGGCGCCACTTTGAACGGGCCGGTTTACTCGCTGGCCTTGTCGCCGTCGGGTTCCTCCAGTGCAATCCTCGTTGGCGGGCAGTTTGCCGTGACTGGGCAAGCCTACGGCAATATCGCGCGTTTCACAGCCGGCGGGGCGCTGGACACCGCCTTTGATCCCGGCACCGGGCCGGACAAAAAAGTGCTGGCTTTGGGCTGGCAGCTCAACAATCAGGTCGTCGCGGGCGGCGTTTTCACGCACGTCAATGGAAACTCCTACAATCACATCGTGCGGTTCAATGCGAATGGTTCGATTGACACCACCAACTTCGTTGCCGGCACCGGAGCGAACGACGTGGTTTACAACATCACCCTCCAGCCGCTGGACGGCACAATCTACGTCGGGGGCGCGTTCTCCTCCTTCAACGGCACGCATCGCCTCGGTTTTGCCCGCTTGTATCCCAACGGCACGGTGGACACGACGTTCATGGACATGGCTTACAATCAATTTGCCGGTTTGAAGAAGCTTTATTCCTACGACTCGCCGGCGGTCTATACCTCGGGGTTTGAGAGCAATGGCAATGTGCTGATCGGCGGTTCGTTCCTGCAGGTCGGTGGCGGCCAGGCTGACCCGATTGTTTGCAATACGTTGGACGATGAATTGGAGTTGGGACTTTATGGTGCATTGGACAGTTTTGCCGATCCGAATTTGTGGGTGGAGCCGAAGACGCGCGATGGTGTCCGCAATCGCAGCAGCATCGCCCGTTTGATTGGCGGTTCAACCCCGGGACCCGGCAACCTCGGCTTGCAGCAGCCCAGTTATTCGGCGAATAAAAGCCAGTCGTCGCTCTCCGTGGGTCTGGTGCGGACCAATGGAAACTTGGGGCCGGTTTCGGCGAATTTTTCCGTGCTGCCGGGTCTGGCCCAAAACGGCACCGACTACGCCTATAGCGGCGCTCCGCCTTTGTTTTGGATGGATTGGATATACCTTTTCTTTCCTTCGCGCATGCATGAGGACGGACTGTCTGGCATAAGCGGTTTTCTGGTGGATCCCTTCGGCAGAAGTCTGACAGCGGCGACACCGGACAAGGCTGTCAACAAGCTGTCCACGGTCACAGTCAGTATCATCAATAACAAAACGAACTCGGGCAATCTGAATACCCAGTTCCAACTGGCCAACCCGGCGCAGGCGGATCTGTTTTATCTGGGCGGTGAAAACATCCCGCTCGGCACCGCATTGGGAACCTCGTTTGCCCCGCTGACCATAGTGGACGACACCCAGAAGCCGGGCGTCTTTGGCTTCAGTTCCGCCAATTTTATCGCGACCACCACCAGTGCGCCGATCAGCGTGCTTCGCAGCAATGGCACTGCCGGCACCATTACCGTGAGATACTCCACCATCAGCAGCAACAGCACGGCGGTGGTGGGCGTGGATTATGTCGGCCTTACCAACGCCGGGCCTTTGGTTTTCAACCAGGGCGTTGTCAGCAACGGATTTAATGTTACGGTCAAGGACAATGGCCTCATCTACACCAATATTCAGGAGAAGACCGTCTTTCTGGCGCTGTCAGCGCTTGGGAATTCACCGCCGGGCGCGACCTACGGAATATCGAACGCCATTCTCCACCTCATCAATCCCAGTTTTAAGGGTTACCTGACTCTTGCCGCCACCAACTTCAGCGGCGCTGAAAGCTCCGGCTCCATCGCCTTTGTCGTCAACCGCATCGCCGGCAGTTTGGGCAGCGTGTCCGTGCAATACGCCACCACCAACGGCTCGGCCCTGAATGGAAGGGATTACACCGGCTCAACCAACACCTTGAGCTGGAACAGCGGGGACGTTTCGCAAAAAATCATCAGCGTTCCTCTCATCCCCACGGGTATTGTCGGCACCAACCGGCAGTTTGGCGTTTACCTGTTCAATCCGATGGTCGGCACCACAAGCACCCCTTCGCTATTTGGCGCCATCAGCAATGCCACGCTCATTATCACTAATGATAACAGCTATGGCGCATTGCAATTCAGCGCGCCGGTTTACAGCGTCAATGAAAACGGCGGCAGCGCGACGATTGTTGTCACCCGCACCGGCGGCGCCGTCGGGCAGGTGTCCGTCAACTATGCCACTGCCGACGGCACCGCGCTGGCGGACATTGATCATGCCGGTGTCACCAATTACGTTTATACCCACGGCACACTCGTTTTTGCCGCCGGCCAGCTCAGCGCCAGCTTTGCCGTGCCGGTCAAGGATGACGGAATCGTGGACAGCCCGCCGGCCAGTTTCTATTTCAATGTCACCTTGTCCAATCCGACCAATGCCGTGCTGGGTTCACCGGCCAGCGCGCAGGTGCAGATTTTGGATGCGGAAAGTTTCAACCACCCGCCCGGATCGCCGGACACGGGATTCAATGCCGCCGGCATGAATGGAAGCGTGTTCACCCTCGCCCTGCAACCCGGCGGGCAGATTCTCGCCGGCGGCAATTTCACCGCCGTGGGCACCACGACCGAAGGCAGCTTTGCCCGCCTGAACCCGGATGGCACGCTGGACACCACGTTCCTCGCCGGCCTGTCCGGGGCGAATGGTTCGGTGCAGTCCATCGTGTGCCAGACCGATGGCCGTGTTTTGGTGGGCGGTTCCTTTGGTTCCGTTGACGGCGTCTTCCGCAAGTTCATCGCGCGGGTGATGACCGACGGTTCCCTGGATACCAGTTTCAATCCCGGACCCGGCGCGGACAATGTCGTGAATGCCGTGGCGGAAACCTTTGTCGGCGGCGTCCGCGAAATTTACGTCGGCGGCGCCTTTGGCAACATCAGCAGCGCCTTCAGCCCCGGCATCGCGCGCTTGAACAATGACGGGTCCGCCGACGGTTCGTTCTCCACCGGCTCGGGCGCGGATGGCGCGGTGTCTGCGATTGCCGTTTATCCGACCAATTTCCCGAATGCCAGCAAGGTTGTGATTGGCGGCACGTTCACGCGTTTCAACGGAACGCCATTGAATGGTCTGGCGCGGTTGAATGTGGACGGTTCGCTTGACACGAATTTCAACGCGAACCTTGGCCTCGGCGCGGTCGGCGCGGTTCGCGCGCTGGCCATTCAACTGGACGGACGCGTGCTGGTGGGCGGCAGCTTCACCAACTTCAACGGCACGAGCGCGAATCATGTTGTCCGTTTGAACACCGACGGAACCGTGGACACAAGTTTTGTGGCCGGCACGGGCGACTCGGTGGAAGGCATTGCATTGCAGGCGGACAACCGGATTGTTTTGGTCGGCCAGTTCGTCCAGGCCAATGGCGTCACGCGCAATCACATCACCCGCCTGCTGCCGACCGGCGCGACGGATCCAACGATTAATTTCGGCGACGGAGCCAACGGCGACGTGGACACCGTCGTCGTTCAGCCGGCGGATGGCATGCTGGTGATTGGCGGCAATTTCAGCCAGTATGACGATCAACCGCATGCGAACATCGCGCGCATTTATGGCGGTTCCGTCACCGGTTCGGGCGCCTTTGAATTTACCTCGGCGAATTATCAGGTGCATGAAGCAGGTGCTCTTGCGCAGATCACCATCCGGCGCACCGGCGGCACCAGCGGAACCAATGCCAACGGTTCAGGCGATGTCTTCATCCATTTTGCCACAACCAATGTCAACTCGGCGGTGGCGGGGGTGAATTATACGCCCCAAAATCTGGATGTTGACTTTCCGCCGGGAGAAGTTTTGCGGACGGTGGTGGTTCCCGTGATGGACGATCTTGTCATCACGACCAATTTGACGGTGGGACTGGTGCTGTCCAATCCGACGCCTCCGGCTGGCTTGGGCAATCAGCCAACCGCCACGTTGACGATTTTGGAGGATGACAACGCGGTAAGCTTTTTGTCCACCTTCTATACGGCGCCGAAAAATGCTCCGAACGGCGCGGCGATCATCGACGTCGTCCGTCAGGGCGGCACGAGCAACACCTGCACGGTGAATTTCTACACCACGACCAACGGCACGGCCATCGCCGGCACGGATTACGTTCCGACGAACGTGACCGTGACGTTCAACCCCGGTGTCGCGGATGTCGCTGTTCGCTTGGCCGTCATCAACAACGGTTTGGCGGAGGGCAATCGAACGGTTGGCCTGGCGTTGACCAACGCCGTCAACACCCTTCTGGCCGCGCCGTCCAACGCGATGTTGACCATCATTGACACCACCCCCGCGCCGGGACGGTTGAGTTTTTCCGCGGCCAATTACGTGGTTAATTCGACCGACACGAACGCTTCTGTCACCGTCGTGCGCACCAACGGGTCCGTCGGCTCGGTTTCCGTCAACTATGACACCGTTCCCGGCACCGCTTTGCCGGGCGTCAACTATAATTCCGTCAGCGGCTCGCTGACCTTTGGCGCTGGCGAAACCGTCAAGACCATCCTTGTGCCGCTGGTGAACAATGGCGCCGTGCAACCCCCGATCCACTTTTCCGTGGTGTTGTCGAATCCAACCGGCGGCGCGACGCTGGTTGATCCGACGAACGCCACCGTCACCATTTTGAATAATAACTTCGGCGTCGCGTTCCTCAATGGCACCAATTACGTCAGCGAGACCAACAGCACCGGCTTCATCTTTGTCCAGCGGATTGGCAATCCCGCCAGCGCCTTCCAGGTGAGTTATGCCACGGCCGACGGCACGGCCCTGGCCGGAATTAATTACAACGCCACCACCGGCGTCCTGTCCTTTGTCAGCGGCGAAATCCTCAAGACGATTTCCGTGCCCTTGATCAACAATCAGATGACGACCAATTTGACGTTCGGCATGTCGCTGTCCAGTCCCACCGCCGGCGCGCAACTGGTGGCGCCGAGCAACACGCTGGTGGTGCTTCAGGCTGGAGAGGCGGGATTGAGTTTCACCAACCCGGCCATGAGTGTCTTCAAAAACGCCGGCAACGCCATCATCACCGTCGTTTGCTCCAATCCGGGAATTGAGCCGGTGATTGTGGATTCCAACACCGTGCCATTGTCCGTGCAATATTTCACGTTCGACGGGACGGCGGTGAACGGGCTGGATTATGCCGGCGTCAGCGGCACGCTGGTCTTCACCAACGGCATTGGAACCAACACCTTCAGCGTTCCGATCCACAACAACTCTTTGATCACGGGCACCCGCGATTTCACCGTGGTTTTGACCAACGCGACGGCGCCCGGGATAATCACTTCGCCCAGCAATCAGGTCGTGACAATTGTTGACAACAACTCCGGCTTGAGTTTCGCAAGCCCCTTCTACGGCGTGCTCAGGACCGGCGTGGCCGCGACGATTACGGTCATCAGGACGGACAACACCAACACGGTCTCAACGGTCAACTTTTCCACCGCTGATGGCACGGCCATTGCCGGAACGGATTATATTGCCACGAACGGCACGTGCGTGTTCACGAACGGGGTCATCAGCCAGTCGTTCTCCGTGACGGTGATTGCCGGCACGACGGTCCAGCCGGACAAAACGGTTCTGCTGCAACTGTCCAGTCCGAGTGGCGGCGTTCTAGTTCCGCCCAGTGCCGCCACCCTGACCATTCATGACAACAGCGGCAGTTTTGTGGTGCCCGCCGGTTCCACGCTCCTGCATGAAAGTTTGATCACGAACGGCATCATTGATCCGGGCGAAAACGTTTTGATATTGTTTGCGTTCCGCGTCGGAGGCGGCACGAATACCAGCCTGTATGCCACCCTGCTGGCAACCAATGGTGTCACGTCGCCGTCGCCGTCCGGCCAGGTCTACTATGGCGAATTGACGAACGCCGGCCCGTCGGCTTCACGGGCGTTCAGTTTCACGGCCATTAATGGCACCAACGGCCAGCAGATCGCCGCGACGTTCCTCCTTAATAACGGCGTGACGAACATCGGCACCGCGCAGTTCACCTATACGTTGGGCACTTGGACGACGCTGTTCTACAACACCAACGCCATTATCATCAACGCCGCTGCGCCGGGCTCGCCTTATCCGTCCGCCATCGCCGTCAGCAATCTGGGCGGTGTTCTCATCAAGGCCGTGATAACGCTGACGAACATGACCCATTCCGCGCCCGCGGCCATCAACGCCCTGCTGGTGTCGCCCAATCAAAATGACACGCTCTTCATGTCTCACGCCGGGGGCGGACAGTTCGGCGGGGCGATTCACGGCGTCACGCTCAAATTTGACGACTCGACAAACCATCCGTCCCTGCCGTCCGACCACCAAATCACCAACGGCGTTTACAACTCCACCCAATACGGCGGAGCGCCGATTTTCCCCTGACAGCCATGCGCAACCTCAATCCAACAGCACTTATGAGGAACAGACTTTTTAAAATTGGCGCGGGACTGGCAATGTTGACCGCGGTGGTTTTTTCAAGCGCCGCCGCGCCGCAACCGGCGATGAAGACTTTGCATGGCCACGTGCCGGCCGTGGTTTCCCGTTTGCAGGCGAAGGGGCTGTTGGCGGCGACGAACAATATGTATCTGGTTCTTGGCCTGCCGTTGCGGAACCAGGAAGGGCTCACCAATCTGCTCCAGCAAATTTATGATCCGGCCAGCCCCAATTATCATCATTACCTCACGCCGGAACAGTTCACCGCGCAGTTCGGCCCGACCGAGGATGATTATCAGAAAGTAATCAAATTTGCGCGGGACAGCGGCTTGACGGTCGTCGGCACGCACCCCAACCGGATGTTGCTGGACGTTGTTGGAAATGCCGCCGATGTCGGGAAGGCTTTCGGCGTCACGTTGCGCACCTACCATCACCCGGCTGAAAACCGCGACTTTTTTGCGCCGGACACGGAGCCTTCCGTTTCTTCCGCGCTGCCGGTGCAGGACATCAGCGGCCTGGACAATTACCGCCGGCCGCATCCGAATTACAAAATCAAACCGGCAAATGCGCCGGCAGCCGCGCCGGTCAAGACCGCGGCGGGTTCAAAGGCGAATGCGGCGCCGAATGCCACCACGGGTTCCGGGCCGTTCGGCAATTACATGGGGGACGATTTCCGCAATGCCTATGCCCCCGGCACCACGCTCGACGGCTCCGGCCAGACGATTGGGCTTGTGCAGTTTGACGGCTATCTGGCCAGTGACATCAGTCAATATGAGACTCTGGTGGGCCGCCCCAATGTGACGTTGCAAAACGTGTTGCTGGATGGGTTTAGCGGGGCGCCAACCGGCAACGGCGGGGAAGTGGAAGTGTCGCTGGACATTGAAATGGTGATTTCGATGGCGCCAGGATTGTCCAAGGTGATTGTTTATGAGGGCGACCCTTATAATTTTCACCCGAATGATGTCTTGAACCGCATTGCCTCGGACAACGCGGCGAGTCAAATCAGTTGTTCCTGGGGTTGGACCGGCGGCCCCACCGTGACGACCGACCAGATATTTCGGCAAATGGCCGTTCAAGGCCAGACCTTTTTCACGGCTTCCGGTGACGGCGATGCCTATCCCGCCGGGACCGTTGACAGTCCCTTTGGTTTTGGCACGCCTTCAGACAGCGCCTATTTGACGTCGGTTGGCGGGACGACCTTGAGGATGAACGGCGCCGGCGCTTCTTATAATTCGGAAACCGTTTGGAATTGGGATATCCGGTATGGCCCCGCCGCCGACGGGATCGGCAGCAGCGGCGGCATCAGCAGCTTCTATGCGATTCCAACCTGGCAGACCAATATCAACATGACCTTGCCCCAGGGCTCGAAGACCTTCCGTAATTTTCCCGACGTCGCTTTGACGGCGGACGATGTTTTGGTCATTGCGGATGGCGGCCTTGAATACATCGGGGTGGGCGGCACCAGTTGCGCCGCGCCGTTGTGGGCGGGTTTTACCGCGCTGGTGAATCAACTGGCCGCGATCAATGGCCATGCCTCCGTCGGCTTTCTCAATCCGGCGCTCTACGCCATCGCCACGGGGCCAAATTACACAAGCTGTTTCCACGACACCACGACGGGCGACAATAAATGGAGCGGCAGCCCGAATTTGTTTAACGCCACCGCTGGTTACGATCTTTGCACGGGTTTGGGGACACCCAAGGGCACCAATTTGATCTTCACGCTGGCCGCTTCGGTCAATACCATCACCCGCCTCTCTCCGCCGTTGCCGCCGTATGGCTTAACGCTCAACGCGCTCAACGGCGCAAACCCGAACGGCACGTGGAACCTCTACGAGCTCGACGACGCCGTGTTCGATTCCGGGGTGATTACCAACGGGTGGATTCTGGCGTTGACCACCGCCAATCCCGTGGGCGCGGCGGCGGATGATCAGCTTTTGATGACCGCCTCCGCCGGGACCGTTCCTGTTGGCAGCAACGGCGTTTACATTCTCACGGTCACCAATTTCGGGCCTTCCGCTTCCAGCAACGTGCTGGTGTCGGACAATCTTCCGTCGGGTGTCAAATTCATTTCGGCAACTCCCACGCCTCCCGGGTCGGTGATACGCGGCGGAGCGTCGTTCATTTGGAACATCGGCACGCTTAATACCAACGCCGGAGCGCAACTCACCGTGACCGTGCAGCCGGACTTCGCCGGCTCCTTTGTCAACTTCGCCATTGTCAACGCCAGCACGCCCGATCCCAATCCAAGCGAAGATTTTGCTTCCGCCACCATCAATGCCGGAACCATCGCTCCGCCGCAACTGACCAACACCATTGTGAACATTAACGGCACGTTCCAGATCACCGTCAACGGCCAGTCGGGGCAGGAATATATCGTTCAGGCGTCCACCAACCTCATCAACTGGCTCCCGATTTATACCAACTTTGGCTCGTTCACCTTCTTGGACACGAACGCGACGAATTATCTGGATCGCTTCTATCGCGTGGTCACCGGGCCTTGACCGTCCCGCATCACATTCTCAACCAATGAAAGTCTGCGGTCTCACCGGCGGCGTGGGCATGGGCAAATCCACCACCGCCCGGTTCCTCCGGGATCACGGCGCGCAAATCGTGGACACCGATGAAATTGCGCGCCAACTCGTCCGACCCGGCCAGCCGGCCTTGGCGGCCATCCAGGCCGCCTTCGGCAAAACGGTCATCGGTCCAACCGGTGAACTGAATCGCGCCGGACTCGCCAAAATCGTTTTTGCGGACGCAGGCGCCCGCAAAAAACTCGAGGCCATCCTGCACCCGCGCATCCGTGAACAATGGCTCGCCCAAATCGAAGCCTGGCGTGCCGCGCCAAAGCGGCCTGCCGCGACGCTGCGCGAGCACGGCGGGAGCGACGGCGGGCGCAAGGCAGGCCGGCCGCTCGCCGTCGTCGTCATCCCGCTGCTGTTTGAAACGCGGGCGGAATCGCACTTCGACACAATCATTTGCGCCGCCTGCTCCGCCGCCGCCCGGCGCGAACGGCTTTTGGCCCGCGGCTGGACGCCGGAACAAATACGGCAGCGCATCGCCGCCCAGATGCCCGTCGAACAAAAAATCGCCCGCGCCGATTTTGTCGTCTGGACCGACGGCGCGCTGGAGGTGCACGCGCAGCAAATCGAGCGGATTCTGGCCACGCTTTGACGTTTGTCAGGGCAGGTTGTTGCTTTTCTCCGCATCGGATGGGGAGAAGTTGGCGCAGCCGGATGAGGTGTCGGATTTATTCATTCGTCAACCCATTCCAGCCGCGTATGGACACGGATTTCCTTTGCCGTGGAAAGACCCGGTTGATCAGGATTGTTTTGCTTCGCTATTGCGGGGTTGCCGGCCGAATGGGTTGCCCCTGGCCATTGTCCTACTGGTTGAATTCCACCACATCGCCGGTGATGACCAGCTTCGGAATTGAGAACAGAAGCAGCCAGGTCGTTGAGCGGTCTTCCGTGACGTTCACCAGCGCAACCGACTTGCCATTCACGGGCTGGCCGAGATTTTGATACAAGTTCTCGCGGGCCGCGGCGGTGTTGGGCGCGGTGATGGGAATGATGCCCAGCAGAAACCGGAAGCCATAGCTCCGGCCTTCGGCGCCGGCTTTGATCACTTTGTAGTTGGCGTGGTTAAGGCTGACTTGGGTTTGCGTGGCCGGCATTTTTTCTTCCACTCTCGAACTGGCGCACCCGGCGGCCATGACCATTGCGGCGAAAAGCGCCGCAACCAGGGGGACTGACATTTTGGTTTTCATATTTTTGGAATGAACGGGTTTGGGTTGGTGCTGATTTTCATGGGTCGATCCAAACGCTTTCATTGTCCGATGAGCTGGTAATATCTCAATCAGCCCTTATTGCAAGGGCAAAATCGCCGCCTCCTCCTTTTCCGCTTTCCACCCCCTGCCCTCCGCCCTTCGCCTTCCGGCCTCTGATTCTTAATTTCAGCTTTTCAGAGTTTCAGCTTTCTCTAAATCTTGCCTCTGCCCCATTTCCGCCGCACACTCGCCGCATGGGCACGCTCTATTACGGCGACAACCTCGACATCCTCAAGCGCTACCTGAAGGACGAGACCGTTGACCTCGTTTATCTCGATCCGCCGTTCAACTCCGCCCAAAACTACAACGCCTTCTTCCACGAAAAGGACGGCACCGACGCCGCCAGCCAGATTCACGCCTTCGAGGACACCTGGCATTGGGACATCGAGACCAAGAAAGCCTACGACGCCGTCACCGAGAAGCCCGGCAAAGTCTCCGACGTGATGCAGGCGTTCTACACCTTTCTGGGCGGCAACGACATGATGGCCTACCTCACCATGATGTCCTCGCGCCTCGTCGAACTGCGCCGCGTCCTCAAACCCACCGGCTCCCTCTACCTCCACTGCGACCCCACCGCCTCGCATTACCTCAAGCTCCTGTGCGATGCGGTAATGGGAAAAGAAAACTACGTTAACGAAATCTCGTGGAAGAGAACGACCGCGCACAGCGATGCAAAACAAGGAAGTAAACACTTCGGTCGCATTCACGACATAATCCTTTTTTACGCAAAGCATGCAGAAACAACTCAGTGGAATCCACCATGGGTTGCTCACGACGAGAAATACATTGAGTCACACTACGGCAATCTGGACAAAACTGGTCGCCGTTATATGTGGGACAACATCACCGGGCCGGGCGGAGCTGCAAAAGGGAATCCACATTACGAAGTCCTCGGTGTAAGCGGATACTGGCGTTACAGCCGCGAGAGAATGGCAAAGTTGATTGCTGAGGGGCTTGTAGCAATTCCACCAGGCGGAACCAAGCCACGACTAAAGCGCTATCTTGACGAACAGCAAGGAATGCCTGTGACAGATTGGTGGGACGATATTTCTCCGCTTAACTCCCAAGCGAAAGAACGCCTCGGCTACCCGACACAAAAGCCCGTTGCGTTGCTCGAACGCATCATTTTGGCGAGCACCAATCCGGGCGGCCTCGTGCTTGATCCGTTCTGCGGCTGCGGCACGACCATTGACGCGGCGGAGAAGAATGGCCGTGATTGGATCGGCATTGACGTGACGCAACTCGCCATTTCCCTCATCAAGAACCGCCTGCAAGACACCTACGGCAGCCGGATGAAATTCATTTCCGGAGGGACGAGTTCCACGAGTCCCACTTCTGAATCTGGTGGTAGGGCCGCGCTGCCGCGCGGCCAGGCTGACCAGCAGGTCAGCCCTACCGAATCAATCGGAATGGGAAGTCGAACTTCGATCGTCCGCATCATCGGCGAACCCACCACTCCCAACGAAGCCGCCACGCTCGCCGACGACGACAAATATCAATTCCAATGGTGGGCGCTCGGCCTCGTCGGCGCGCGCCCCGTCGAGCAGAAGAAAGGCGCGGACCATGGCATTGATGGCAAGATTCTTTTCCGCGACGAGCCGAAAGCCGCCAAAGCGGAGCAAATCATCATTCAAGTCAAAGGCGGCAAGACCGGCGTGAAGGACGTGCGCGATTTGCGCGGCGTGCTCGACCGCGAAAAAGCCGCCATCGGCATTTTGATTTCCCTGCAACCCGCCACCGGCCCGATGGAAACCGAAGCCGCCAGCGCCGGCTTCTACGAGCACAAGACGAACAAACAGAAATTCCCGCGCCTGCAACTCCGCACCGTGAAGGAATTGATGGAAGGGAAGGGGATTGAGCGCCCGTCCACTGTCGCCGCCACGGACGAGACCTTCAGGAAAGCGCCGGAATCAATGAAGAAGCATGGCGAGCAAAAAGCGCTGGAATTGTGAAACGCCAAAATCATCGTAGCGGCGTGTCGGCAGACCGCCGCATTTGTTCGGAAAATTGAATGGTCCGACTTTCTGCCGAAACCGCTACGCCGGTTTTGCAAAAGTCCCGGTTTATGAATATCGTGCCTTGGTGAAAAGACTCTGCTAACCTTTGCCCGTTATGTTGCTGACCAAAGACGAACTTCGCAGCATGGTTGAGCTGACGCACCAGTCGTCTCACACGCTGCTGGGAATGCACCCGCTTGGCGACGGCTCGGGCCTCGTTGTCCGCGCCTTGCTTCCGGACGCTGCCAAGGTCGAAATCCACCCCACGCACGAAAAGGACAAACCGAAGTTTGAGCTGAAGCGGATTCCCAAGACCGATGTCTTTGAGGCCGTCACCAAGCTGGCCAACAAAGTCTATGCCTACGACCTTGTCATCACGGATAAAGCCGGCCGCACACGTCGCACCCGCGATGCCTTTTCCTTTCTGCCAACTCTGGGCGAATCCGATTTGTTCCTCTTCGGCAAGGGCGACGAACGGCAAATTTACGAGAAACTCGGCGCGCAATTGCGCGTGATTGACGGCGTGCCCGGCACCAGCTTCGCGGTCTGGGCGCCGAATGCCCAGCGCGTCAGCGTCGTCGGCGATTTCAACCATTGGGACGGGCGGTTCCATCCAATGCGTTTGCTTGGCGCGTCCGGTGTCTGGGAAATCTTCATTCCCGGCGCGGGGCAGGGCGCGCATTACAAATTTGAGATCCGCGACGCGCACGGCAACATCAAGCTGAACACCGACCCGTTCGGGTTTTTCTTCGAGGTCGCGCCCAAGCAGGCCGCCATTGTTTGGGACACCAAGAAATTCAAATGGAATGACGATGCCTGGCTCAAGCAGCGCCGCGAGCACGATGCGCTCCACACACCGATGAGCGTCTATGAAGTCCACGTCGGCTCGTGGCAGAAAAAGACCGCGACGGAATCATGGAGCTACCGCGAGCTGGCAAAACCGCTTGTTGAGTATATCACCCGTCTCGGCTTCACCCACGTCGAATTTTTGCCCGTGGCCGAGCACGCGTTTTATCCGTCGTGGGGCTATCAGGTCACAGGTTTTTACGCGCCGACCAGCCGGTTTGGCACGCCGGACGATTTTCAGTTTCTCGTCAACGCGCTGCACGAGGCCGGCATTGGCGTGATTGTGGACTGGGTCCCGGCGCATTTCCCGCGCGACACCTGGGCGCTCGCCAAGTTCGACGGCACGGCGTTGTTCGAGCACGAAGACCCGCGCAAAGGCGCGCATCAGGACTGGGGCACTCTCATTTTCAATTTTGGCCGGAACGAGGTTTCCAATTTTCTCGTCGCCAACGCGCTGTTCTGGTGCGAGCGCTTTCACATTGACGGCCTGCGCGTGGACGCCGTCGCCTCGATGCTTTACCTCGATTATTCGCGCAAGGAGGGCCAGTGGATTCCGAACCAGTTCGGCGGGCGCGAAAATCTGGAGGCGATTGAATTCCTGAAGAAATTCAACCACCTCACGCACACCGAATTTCCCGGCGTGATGACCATTGCCGAGGAATCCACCGCTTGGCCGCTGGTGACGCGCCCGCCGTATCTGGGCGGCCTCGGCTTCTCATTCAAGTGGAACATGGGCTGGATGCACGACACACTTGGCTATTTCGGCCGCGAGCCGGTCCATCGCAAATATCACCAGAACGACCTCACGTTCGCGATGCTCTACCATTTCAACGAAAATTTCATCCTGCCGCTGTCGCATGACGAGGTGGTCCATGGCAAAGGCTCGTTGATTGGGCGGATGCCCGGCGATGACTGGCAGAAATTTGCCAATCTCCGGGCGCTGCTCGCATATCAATGGCTGTTCCCCGGCAAGAAATTGCTGTTCATGGGCGGCGAAATCGGCCAGCGCGTCGAGTGGAACGAAAACGCACAATTGGATTGGTGGCTGCTCGATGCCGGGCCGTTCCATCGCGGCCTGCAAAAATTTGTGGAGGACCTGAACAAACTTTATGCCGCCACGCCCGCGCTGTGGCAGGCGGATTACGACCACGCGGGTTTTTACTGGATTGATTGCAATGACCGCGAAAACAGCATTCTCTCCTTCATGCGCCAAGGTGCCGACGGCGCGAATCAGCTCGCAGTCATTCTGAATCTCACGCCGGTTCCCCGTCCGAATTATCGCATCGGCCTGCCGCGCGCGGGCAAATGGCGCGAAGTGCTGAACAGCGACGCCGGAATCTACGGCGGCGGCAACAAGGGCAATATGGGTGGTGTGACGGCCGGAAACATTGCCTGCCACGGCCAGCACCATTCGGCGGAGTTTTATCTGCCGTCGTTGAGCGCGGTTGCGTTTGTGCCGGAATAAAATACTGATGGCTGACCCGTATAGGTCGCGGGCTCCCGCCGCCCGGTCACTTCTTCGCTTTCTGGCGATGCCAGAGAAAGCAAAAACCGGCCAAACCGAACAAACCTAGAACGCCCGGTTCGGGAGTGGCGGTGGCGTCAACCGCCATAACGAGATAATAATCGTGGGCGGTGATATAAGGATTCCCGGAAGTTGTCGAACTCATTGTCCAATCGGTTGGCGATGTGTAGCCGGGCTCGGCGAACATTAAGCCAGCATCTACTGGACTATTGGCGGGAACACTTAGAACTACAGAGTATTGCGAATTTGAATTCAAATTGATTTGCCCAATCGGCGAAAAGTCAAAGAATGTAGTGTAGGCAAGAGGATGTGATGACTGGGGCCATTGCGTCGGCGTAGGATTAACAACGGGATTTCCAAAACTACCAAGAAGTATATTGGCAACGCCGACTTTCTGGAAAAGTTGAACGTTCACCCACTGTGGCGCGGAGACACCTGCGGGATAAGAGGAATCATCTTCGAATTCAAGGGTGATGGAATTGACAGAAAAGCTGCCGGCACCAGTCGTAAAATGATTTGTATCGTTTCCAGTGTGCGCACCTCCAGGAAATAACGCTTCGATATCGCCAATGCCTCCTTCTGTCCACGGTTCGTCAAGGTTGCTGATAAATTGAGTGGCTTCTACTTTTTGATTAACCGCAGCCAACGAAATGACGACCACCAAAACCGAAACCCACTGTTTGAAGAAAAGCACAGATTCCATTAGAAACTTCTGTTTCACAAAGTGTATTCTAAGATGAACTGAAATTGCCGTCAAGAATTTAATTGCATCATTAATGTCCCGCAAGCCAGCGGCGGCCAAGGGGAGGCGCGTCGTCTGTAAAGCGTTCAGTCCCGAGCGTCAATCATTTTAAGAAAGTTAAAATCCAAGCATGGAGGTGATAGCTTTGACATGATGAAATTCCTTCCCGGTTTTTACTGACTGCGAGCCGTTGCTAACGCGCTGGAAACTTTTCCAACTTCGGCGTGACGCCTGGCAACCATCCGTGCCATAAACAGCCAGGTTCGGCGGAATTTTATCTGCCGCCGTTGAGCGCGATGGCATTCGTGCCGGAAAGTTAAATACGAGCGGGATTCATTAGCCTTGGGGCGAGGGTCGGAATCGGCCTAATTTTCCCGCCGTTGCGCCCTAAATATACCCGATTTTATTGGGTATTCAAGCAAAAACTGCTTAATCCAATCCTATCGTTTTTAATCCGTTTGGTGTCCGTTTTGGTGTCCGTTGCTGACGTTGAAATTTGGAAGAGTGAAGAGATTTCCGAGCTTGTATGCGACGGTCGGCCTGTTCAAGAACGGGCGGGGACCTTTCGTTATGTGTGTTGCGGGCGGGGAAACCGTGACCGGAATCGGACTGAACTTCGTGAAATAAAATGCGGGTCGCAGCAATATCAACTGGCGCCAAGCTCGCCGTTTTATCACAGCGAAACTATTTCTTGGCGGATCTAGTTGCGCGTTTGATGACCGCAGCCAAGTCCAAATCGAGCGCGTCCGCGATGCGAAGCAGCGTCTCTAGCGTGGGGTTTCGCATCTGGCGTTCCACATAACTTACCATTTGCTGGGACAATCCGGCTCGCTCGGCCACGCGATTCATGGAAAGGCCACGCTTCTCCCGCTCGCGCCGCAAAATTTGGGCAACTCGGGCACAAACCGCTTGTTGTGACTTGTCGGATCCCACACATGCAAAATAATCCAGAATCTGCTTGACATTGCATCTCACCATAGTTAGAAGATATTTATGTTTGCACAACGATTGCGTTTCTCCTTACATCCTGATGGAGCAATATCTGCAGGTTGCCAGGGCCGCCTTGATATTCAGGCATTGAACAGGGACGGCCGCATAAACACTGGGGTAACATTCGCCATGGCGACCCGTAATTGCCGCCGTTGGCCGGCTGCGAGCCTGACCAGCACACATACGGTTCATTGCCGCACGCTCGTTTTCGCCGAACCGGACAGATAAGGCAACCATTTTTCCCCATGCACCGAAACGAAATAGATCTTTCGAGCCACCGTGCCGCGGCTTATGTGCGAATGTCCCGGTATCACCAAGACCATTCCATCGACAACCAGATGGCGGTCATCCGGGAAGACGCCCGCCGGCGGGGCTGGGAGATTGTGCAGGTTTTTTCCGATGAAGGCAAAAGCGGGCTGAATTTCAAGAACCGCGCGGCACTGAAGGCGATGATTGCCCAAGTCCAGGCCGGCCAGACCAACTATTCGCACATTCTGGTCTATGACGTCAGCCGATGGGGGCGGTATCAGGATCCCGACGAAAGCGCCCACTACGAATTTATCTGCCGCAAGGCTGGTGTCTCGGTGCATTACTGCGCAGAAAATTTCGAATTGGAAGGCACACCCATACCATCAATCGCCAAGACCATCAAACGCTCCATGGCCGCCGAATTTAGCCGCGAGCTTTCCCGAAAGGTGTTTGACGCCATGTGCGGTATGATACGCCGGGGTTACATGCATGGCGGTTTGGCCGTGTTTGGTTTGCGCCGGGTATTGGTGGATTCCAATGGCCGCCACATTGCGGAGCTGAAAATGGGGGAGCAGAAGAGCGTTAAAACCGGTCGCGTCATTCTCGTGCCAGGTCCGGAGGAAGAGGTGAAAGTGGTGCGCTGGATCTTTGAAACCTTTGTTCATCAGAGGAGAGGCGCGCTTTCGATCGCCCGGAGGCTCAACCAGCGGCACATATTATCTCCTTCGGGTGTCCCATGGACCGACATCAAAATCCGCGCCCTGCTCCGAAATGAAAAATACATCGGCAACATGGTTTACGGCCGTCGATCATGCAAACTAAAGGGCCGAGATGTTCCCAACCCGCCCGATCAATGGATTCGAAAGGAACACGCATTTGAAGGCATCGTCCCGAAAGAATTGTTTTTTGAGGCCCAGGCATTGTTCAAATCGGGGGAAACAAAATACCGGGTTACCGAAGCTTCCATGTTGGACAGCTTGCGCAGGCTCTACCAGGAGCATGGGCATCTTACCAGTGATCTCATCAATGAAGCCGGCTGGCTCCCCCGAGCCAATACTTACAGTAAGCGATTCGGAAGCTTGCCCGCCGCCTACCGGCGCGTGGGATTTGTTCCACCCAAGAATTACTATACAGAAATCACCGACAGCTTGGGCCGGATCCTTCGGGAAATGAAGCGCCAAATCCTTCGCCGCATCGAAGGCATGGGCGGCTCTGCCACTTGGATCCCCTGTAGCCGAACACTGGTGGTCAACCAGGAACTTCGGATCTGGATCATCTTGATCCGCCATTATACAGCGTCCGACGGCACTTCGTTCTGGCGCAAGCGCCGGTGTAATCCAGCCAAATTTGACATCACACTCGCAGTGAGGATGAACCGCAGCAACGATGACATTCAGGATTTCTATCTGCTACCGGCGCCGGACAGCCCGCGTCGCCACTTCTACTTTATCCCGGACAATGGGATTCGTCGGGATGCCTACCGATTTCAGAGCCTCGATTTCTTGGCGTGTTTGGTGGCCCGACAAAACTTACGGAGGCAGGATGAAAGTGTTCTCTGATAACGGCAACGCGGGTGAGCGACCCGAACCTCGGATGGAGCGTCGGAGCGCCGCGTATGTGCGGATGTCCACGGAGCATCAGAAATATTCCACGGCTAACCAGTTGGAGTTCATCCGTGAAGACGCGCGCCGGCGGGGATTGGAGGTGGTGAAATTATTTTCCGACGAGGGTAAGAGCGGCCTGACCTTTGAGAATCGCGACGCGCTGAAGGCAATGCTCGCTGAAATTGAGGCCGGTCGCGCCGACTATTCGAACATCCTGGTGTATGATGTCAGCCGGTGGGGGCGGTATCAGGACCCGGACGAGAGCGCCCATTACGAATACATCTGCCGCAAAGCCGGAGTGGCGGTCCATTACTGCGCTGAACCATTTGAAAACGATGGCAGCCCGCTATCCGTGCTGGTCAAGGGGATTAAACGCGCCATGGCCGCCGAGTATAGCCGTGAGCTATCCCGAAAAGTGTTTGAAGGAGCCACTCGTTTGGTCCGCAAAGGTTACAAACAGGGTGGCATGGCGGTGTTCGGACTGCGCCGGGTCATGGTGGATCAGGACGGACGGCCGAAGAGCGAGCTCAAGGTCGGTGAACAAAAAAGCCTGCGCACCGACCGGGTCGTGCTGGCACCAGGTCCGCCGGAGGAGGTCAGCATCGTGCGGTGGATTTTTGAGGCATTTGCCGAGCAGGGCAAGGGGGAGACGGAAATCGCCCGCATCCTGAACCAACGCGGCGTGGACTTGGAATCGGGCACCACTTGGACGAATGCCAGAATTCGCTGCATGCTTCAAAATGAGAATTACATCGGCAACCTGGTCTACGCGCGTTTCTCGTGCAAGCTCAGGACCAAAGCAGTCCGGAACCCCTCCGAGCAATGGATACGGAAGGAAGACGCCTTCAAAGGCATTGTCCCCCGGGAACTGTTCTTTAAGGCCCAGGCGATTTACCAGGCGCGCCGCGAACAGTTCAGCGATACGGAAATGCTGCAATACCTTCGCAACTTTCTGGATCTGCACGGCAATCTCAGTTGCCTGCTGCTCAACCAAGCCAAGTCGCAACCGACGGTGGGCGCGTTCAAGCACCGCTTCGGCGGCATCGTCAACGCCTACCGGTTGATCGGGTTCGATCCGCGCATTGACTATAGCCACCTCGCCATCAACCGCCGACTGCTCTACCTGAAACGAGAGCTGGTGGCCAGTTTGATCCTGCGGCTCGGCGAAGCGGGAGTCAGCGTCGGCTGGCGGCGCCGAATGCGAACGATCGTGCTCAACCAGGAGGTCCGGGTGCAGGTCGTGTTGATTCGTAACAGCCCGACTGCTTTCGACACTCCGCGCTGGGTCGTCCGCTGCGGGACAGTGTCCAAGCCGGACCTGGTCATGGTGGCGCGGATGGACGAGAACAACGAGAAGATCATGGACTACTATCTGTTTCCGAGCCTGGATCCGGCCTGGCTAAAAATGCGGCTGGCCGAACAGAATGCCTGGAGTCTGGATGCCTACCGGTTCCAGACGCTGGATGCGTTGGTGCGTATAGCCGCACGAACCAGACTCACCACGATCGCATGAAAAAGGACGCCAAGGTTCCCGACGAAAAGGCCGCGCGGAATGGGTCGCCGGTCTGGGATGATCTGCCGCATTCCGCTCGAGGCAAGCTGATCTATCGAATCAAGCGTTTGCGGCGGAGACACAGCATTCGGCAAGTCGCAATCAAACTTGGCTTAAGCGAGAGCACCGTCAAGGGTTTGCTCGTGCTGGAGCGGGCGGGTGCCGAAGAGTTGCTGAGGGCGGCGGTCAACGGAACGGTGTCGCTAGACTTGGCCTTGGAGATTGCCGGGGACCGTCCACTGGAAACCCGCCGAAAAATCAGGCAGATGCATGAGGCCAAAAAGCCCCACGTCGCTAGAGGTGGAGCTGCGGCACGCTCCGCGTCCCGATCCAAGGTCGGACAAATTGCCGAGCCCGGTTGCCAACCACAAGTTGGCACCGTCACCGCCAGGCAAATCACAGAGTCCTATCAACGCGAAACCCAGCGCCTTAAGGAGCTGATTCGCAAAGCCAGGGCCTGCGAGGAACGGCTGGCGTTTGTCGTGGCGGCCTTTAATCAACTGCTGGCTTGCGGTCCATTCGTAGAATTGCTGGAGGCAGAGGCGCTAGCCACCATGCCCGAGCCCCTGTGGGCCAAGCTGAACCATCAGCCAAAGGATTCGCCATGAACCAAGATGGAACCGGGGCAGAAGAACAGAAGGTCACCGCATCGTTGGACGACATGGTGCGCTGGCATCAGCAAACGCGCGGCAAAGACGGCCGGGTGAAACCCTTTCAGGCGCACCAGATGATTGTCAGCGCGATTGACCAGGGGGCCTCGCTGGAACAAATCGCTGATGCCTTGAACCTTCCC
>Ga0265337_1000022_pt1 | contig 73226 bp, 96 predicted proteins | sample 42122metaG_FD_192441 | JGI IMG/M metagenome (GOLD analysis project Ga0265337, IMG submission 192441) | Rhizosphere microbial communities from Carex aquatilis grown in University of Washington, Seatle, WA, United States - 4-21-22 metaG | ecosystem: Host-associated > Plants > Roots > Rhizosphere >... | reverse complement strand
TCGCGGACAAGCAGATAGTTGTCGTAGGGGGTGGATTTGGCGAGTTCGTCAATCAGCCATTTGAATCTCGTGGCGGAAAGGGCGTCACCGCGCTTGGCTGACCCGTTGGAGAGCGCATACGGAACCTCGAATGAGGCTGGTTGTTCCGGCGTGGTGAACTCAGGGAAGAAGGCCAGCACCGATTCTCCGGCGTGCTCCCAGTAGGGCAGGAGCATGGTGTAGTTGGTGCGGTTCAGGCCGTGCGTGATGACGACGATTTGCGTTTTGCTCATAAGGTGTGGCGACAGTCGCCCATGTTTGGGGGAGTGTCAATGGGGGGATGGTGAATTACTGGCGGTTGGCGGAAATCTCACGGGCACGGGCCTTCAGCGGGTCGAGCAGGGAATCACTGGTGCCCCCGAACTTCACTTGGTCGGGAGTGAGTGAGAATTGCTTGTCCTGCTTGGGTGGCTCGCGCACATCCTCGTTCACTCGCTGGACGTGTGCCGGGGGCTTGGGTGAGGCGGCGGTCAATCCTTGGTAGGCGGTTTCGATTTGCTGGATGTAGTGGTTCGCCCGTTGGAGTTCGATGCGGAGAATGACGGAATCGAGCGCGGACTGCGCGATAACCTCCTGTGCCTTGGGGTCGCCCTCAAGGCCCCTCTGGAACAAGGTTTCCATGTTCTGCTGAAAATCGTGCTCGCGCTGGAAGGTCATGCGCGTGGCATCGTCGGCATCCTTGGGAATCTCCCTACGCTGGAGGGCCGGATGCTGGGTCTTGAGGGCCGCGAGCAACTGTTGGTTCTTCTTCTGGCGGTCAAGCGAAGAGGTCAAACTCTGCTCCCGCTCCTTCTTCACTGATTGCTCGTGTTCCTTGATTTTCTCCCCGGCCCTGGCGGATTCGGCGTCAATGTAGGACTTTCGCTCCAGCCTGCGGGAATAGATGGAGGACAGATGGCCCGTCAGGAATTGATTGATGGCGGCGGCGTTGGGCGCGTTGTCAATCTGCTCCTTGAGCAACTGGTAGGCTTGGGGCGCGGACTGCATCCAGCCGTCAAATCCGCCATTGGCCTTCATGGTGTCAATGATGTCCTTGGGCATTCCCAGCTTCATCAGGCCGTCGTAAATAGCTCCTTGGTGGCCGTCTATCACGTTGTCGAATTTCTCCTTCACATCCGGCGAGGACTCCAATTCGTAGCGGCGTTCATACATTTGGGCGAGTTCCACCTTTTTCTTCACGTCCTCCGGCAGTTCGGCGAGAGTGGCCTTTTCCGCCAGCTTGGTTTCAAGGTCTTTGACGGCTTTCTCCCGTTCCTGTAACTTGCCGAGGCTTTCCTGATAGGCGCGGTTGGTTTCCAGCATCTTTTCCGCCAGCTTGCGGTTGCGGCTGCCCGTGTGAGGGTTGTCGAGTTGGGCTTGGGCATCGGCCAAGGCATTCGCCACCGTGTATTCCTCGGATTTGGCCTCTGGCGTGGCCGCAGGCGCGTCGGGAGCCTTTGGAGGTGTGGCGGGAGGGTCAAGCAGGCCGGCAAGTCCCAGAGGGCCGTTTTTGTCTTCGGTAGGCCGCTTAGGGAGGGCGGGGATGGTTGAGGGAGTGGATTCGGCGGATTTTGGCGCGGATTGGAGGGGCGCGGGCTTGGGCGGCGGGGGCGCGGGGTCAATCCTGAGCGATTCCTTGACGCCTTGGGGGATTTTGTCGGGCTGTCCCTGCGCCACCTTCTTCTCCGCTGCCTGACGAATCTTGTCCATCAGGTCGTTCTTCAGCACAGATTCACGATTGCCGGAGGACGGCGTGGACGATGACGACCCCTGCATGGGAGCCGGGGGGGGCGTCATGGGATGCGGAGCAGCCGGAGAAGCTGCGGCGGGCGGCGGGGCGTCAACAGTGGCGGTGTCGGACATGATTATTCAGCGGGTTCGAGTTGCGGAGGTTTTTCTTTTTCGGGAGAAATGGTTTTCACTTGGTCGAAGATAAACTCGATGCACTTGTGCCAACCGTATCCCCGATTAAACATCGGGCCATCATCATCGTGATTATTGGAAGTGTCGCGGGGAGTGGCGAGTCGCGCAAGGGCCGTGAGCTTCTTTCCGGCAACCGTGTTGAGGAATTGGTAAATTTCCAGCCGCTCTACCTTGGAGAGCGCGTAGGTTGTTTCTTCCAGTTGGGACATGGGCTAAACCTGTTGCGCGAGAGTCGGTGGTTGTGGAGCCGGAGGCGGCTGGGGTGGCGGCGGGATTTGCGAAGGGTGAATCAGTCCGGCTTGGGCGGCGGCGGTCGCTTGCGCGTGCTGCACCTGTTGGGTAGCTACCATAACCAGTTTTTCCATTTGTGCAAGGAACTGCTTGTAATTATTTTCCGGCAGGCCGAGTTCGTTCTTCCGCTGGCCGTTCTGGATGTGCCCGGCGTAGTGCTGAAGGAGGGCCGAGGCTCCGGCGATATTCCCCTGCGAGAGAGCTTGTGTGATGGGGTTCTGCCACTGGCCTGTCTGCGGGTCTTGCTGGCCTTGGATGATGCCCATGTGAACCTCGTCGGCGTCGTTTGGGGCGATGGGCATGGATTGGCCGGAGGCGAGGAGGGGGTTCTCGAAAAGCTGCTTGGAGGTGTTTTGGGCCTGCATGGTCGGCCCGGTGGGATTCAGGGTGAGCGTGGCGGTCTTCTGGGGGCCGATTTGCAACTGCATGAGCATGATGGCGGCTTTCGTCTGGTCGAATACCTGCGCGGCTTGGGGGTTGGAGATAATCGCCATCAGTGCGGCCTCCAGTTTCTTCTCCTGCTCCCCGCCAAAGTCCACCAAATTCTCGGAAGGCGGCTCAAACGCCAGCATGTTGACTTCGAGGGAAGTAAGTCCGGCTTTCTGAAGAGCGGCCTTCGCCAGCATCGCCTCCTTCGAGCGCACAAACGGGCTGAACATCCGGCGGGTGATGACCCCGGTAATCATCTGCATCTGGGTCAGGAAATTGTCGAGGTTGACGTTGGCAGTCTCTCCTTCCTTTAAGGCGTTGATTTGGGCGGCGGTTGCTGTCTGGGTGTCCGAACCCTGCATCGCCACTGGCATGAAAGCTCCCACCCGCTGGTCGGCAATCTGCCCCCAACGCTCATCCAATTCCATGTAGGCTTGCGTGTTGCCATTGAGCGATGGTGTCTGGACGTAATCGCCGCCAGTGAAGGCCGTGGCCGTGGTTTGCACGGTCAGTTTCAGGCGGTCGAGATTATCGGCGTCGGCAACTTTGAATAGCGGCTTGCCCGCCATCGCCAGATTATCCCACGCCCGATTGCGGGAACGTTCAATTTGCGCCTGCTGGTTGTAGAGAAGTTGACCCACCCCGGAAGACGAGTAAACCTTGCCCGTGCCATACTGGAAAACCGTGGGCACAATCAGGTCTTCCATGCGCCACATCTTACTCTTGTTGTAGTAGAGGCAGGCTCCCGTGTAATACTCCAGAATCCACGTCGAGATTTCCCCGTCCTTCTCCTTGTAGTTCAAGGTGTAGGTTTGCACCACATTCCACGCCTTTTGGTAGGAGGAGACCGGGATGCGCTCACGAATCAAGTCTTGGTAGCGCAGCACGTCGGTTTCAAGGCCCGTGGTGGCCCGTGACTTGGGCCGCGCCGAATTGATAGCCGCCACACACGCATCCACTTCCCACCCGGCCTGCTCCGCCATCTTGCGCGAGGCTTCAATGTTGTCAGGGAAAGGAATTATCCGGTTGATGAGGTCAAAGACATCCCAATCCGTGCGGAAGGGGAAATACTGCATGTCTTGGAAGAGGATGGGCGTGCCCTGCGGGATAAAGCACTCGTCCACCCGATACATTTTGGGCTTCCAATCCGTCTTGTCCGGCCAGACCGGGAAGGCGTAACCCGTTTGGCAGACCTCTTTGCACAGACCTTGGAGAAAGATGTTCCAGCCCGGCCATGCGCGGATTGCCTTGGTGGTGATGCGGCGGAAAATCTCCGTCTTCTCGACTGCGCCCGGCCAATCGTCAGGGAGCGCGGCGGCGGTTAAATACATGCAGGACTTAATCCGCATGTAGAGCTTGGGATACACCTTTTGCAACACGGTGTCGAGGAAGCCGGTATTGACGTTGGATTGCCATGCGTTTCCGGCTTGGCGCAGGGACTCCACAGACAGGGGCGGTGCGCCGTCTATCACCCTGCGAATGGCGGCTGCCGTCTTGATTTGCGCCCGCGTAGCCCACTCCACTGAGCGGCAGATGTTCCACGCCTGTATCGCGTCTTTGACCTCAAGATTCGTCTGCTCCAGCGTCTCCGGGTCGAGCTTCGGGCCGACTGGGGTGTCGGAAGGATACGGCCCGTTGGGTGGCGGGGCCGGAGAGGGCGGAGACATCAAACTCGCGTTGGACATCGGGGCTTACTTGCTGCCGGGGCTGCGCTTTACACGAAGGAGGGCGGGGTTCTTTCTGACGGCTGCCTTACTCGCATGGCGAGACGATGAGGCCAGTATCCTGCGAGCGGCATCCATTGACACACCATCATGCAGCGAAATGCTATGGGCTACGTTAGAAAAACCATGCGGCTTACTCATGGCGCATCATTCTGCGCGGCAAGCCCTTGGGGTCAAGTGTATTCCACGGGCTTGACGTGTGGGAAATACTTTCTAGCTCCGATGTTCTTGCTTTCGTGAAATTGGCCGCTTGCCTGATGGAAGAAAAGTTGCACCAACCCCAACGCCCCACGCTCCTTCCCCTTCCCGTTTTTCTGCTTCAGGAGTCCGACCTTGGCGTCCGGCGAATTTGCCAGAGCCAAAAGCGCGGCGACATCGTTGATGGACTTGTATCTTTCTTCTTTCTCGATTCTACCCACGTCTCGCCAAACGGAGATAACGTTAAAGGCCAAGTCAGTCAACCCTCCCGCGCCCCGCACCTCAACCTTTTGGGGCATCTTGGATTCGCCGTCATTGGAGTCTCTTTTGCGGGCATGGCAGACGACAAAAATATGGGTGTTCGTGTCCTTGGCGGTTATTTGGATGTTCCGCATGAACTCATCCTGTGCCTCGTAGTCGTCGCCAGAGACTCCGCACAGCAAGAAGCTGTCCAGAATGGCAAAAGTCACGCCGTAGCGTTTGACGGCAAAGCGATAGAGTTCCAGTAGCTTCTTCCAACTCACTTTTCCGCAAGTGTTGTAGAAAACGAAGTCGCAAATTCCCGACCGCTTGAGGTTTTCAAATTCCTCCTTTGGCGGCGTTTCATTTCCACACGCGATTTGCACCATCTGGGACTTACAGGTGTTGGTATCCACTTCCATTGAAGCGATAAAGCCGATTTCTCCTTGCGCTTGAAGGTGAATGGCGGTTTCGAGCAGCCATTGGCTTTTCCCGTGGCCGGAGTATCCCGTGACGATGGTGTTTTCTCGTCGGCGGATTCGCAGGGGAAGCTTCCACGGCAGGGAAATGCCCTTTGGCGACTCATTTTCGTGGTAAATCTCGCGTTCCAAAGCCTCTTGATTATCGAAGAATTTCTCCAATTCTGGAGGTGTAATTAGTTCGGCTGAGGCAAGATATTGCCCAAATTCGGTTATTCCATCCATCCAAATGGCGTTCGCGTCCTTGCCGGGGAGCGTGACCTTGTAGCAGCGTTCGCGTCCAAGCCTTTCCGAGGCAGACGTGGCGGCAATCTGGCCCTCGGGGTCGGCATCGAATGAAATGTAGATGCGCTCGAATCGCTCCAGCCATTCCCAGTCCAGTTCAATCCACTTCTCGTTCTTGACGCCCATCGGAATGCTGACGGCATGGTATCCAGCGGCTCGCCAAGTCATTGCGTCAATCTCCCCCTCTGTGATGACCACAAAGTCCTTGTCCGCACTGACGGTATTTTTCCCAAACAGGCAGGGAAGACCGTCGGGTTCGACGAAAGTTTGCTTTTTGCCTTTCTCTGTCCGCTCCAACTTCACGGTTTTCAACATGCAAAGCTGCTCGCCCTCGAAGTAGGGGAAAACATAGCCCTTCCCGTCCTTGGCCTCGACAACCTTGTAAAGTTTCAGGATGTCGTCGCCGATGCCCCGTTCTTCCGTGAGGTATTTTTGCACCTCCGACTTTTCCACCAGATTGCGGACTCTGGCCTTGTCGGGCACGCGCCAAAAGGGTTTGTCTTTGTGAAAATGTTTCGAGAGGTCGTCTTTGATGCCCAGAAACTCTTTGGCCTGTTTAACCGCCTCTTTCATGTCACCCGGACACCTCACATCCCGCCAAAGCGTCAAAAGCGACTTACCCTTGCTGCCAGAACCCCCCGCAAAGTCGTTCCAATGGCCCGCCTTGGCCCCTTCGACCACAATCTTGAGACTTTCCCCGGATTCCCCGGAAACGCCGCCCACAAGCCATTCTCGGCCCTTCTTGACCCCATTGGGTAGTAGGGCTTGGCAGACCTCTAGGGCGCGGCCATTAAGCTGCTGGGCGATGTCGAAGGCGTTCAAAACCGTGCCTCCACCCAATTCCAGTTGACGGGTTCACCGCGTTCTTCCTTCTCCCGGTAATGCTCCCGCTTCCAAAAATCCCAAGCTTGGTAGTCCATGGCATTCCAGTTGAGGTCGCTTTGGTCGCGGGGCTGCGGGCAGGCATAAGTGATGCTCATGCCATACCACCACGGGTCTTCCTTCTTAGCGAGGGACTGCTCCTGCCACGTCTTGAGCTTGAGCTTCCAACTCACGACCGGTGCTCCGGCGCGGTCAGTCCAATTCCGGGGCGCGTAATACTTGATGAAATGGTCGGGATTGACCTGCCAGTATTTCATCTCCCGGCAATACGCCGCCACCTGTTTCCAATCCGGCGGAATAAATGGGGCGCGTTTTGTCGGGGATTTGGCGGCTTTCTGTGGGCTTGGTGCTTGAGGTGGATTTTGAGCCTCATTATCCACGCCCAAACTACCCGTCGCTCCCCGTACTGCATTGGTTTGTTCGTAGGTACTTCCCTGTTTGTTAGGAGGTACTGCATTGTTTGTAGTAGGTATTGCAGTATTCAGGGGCGGAAAACCAGCCGCTGGTTTTCCCACCTGCTGGTTATCCAGCGGCTGGTTTTCCATCACATGGCTTTTGACTACTACAGCATACCTCACTTTTACCATGTGGACATCTATTTGGCCGTCTTTCCCTCGAATATCAAAATCCTCAACTAAACCTATGCTAATCAGGAATTTCTTGGTTTTTCTTATTCTTTCTTTAGACCACCCAAGCCCTTTTGTTATGTATTTCGAGTTGCACCTTATTTCGGTGTTGAATCGAACCCTTGTGACGTGCGTGTAAAATAAATACAAAGCCAAGGCGTCACCTATGTCATTGTCTTCTCCTGCAAGCCTTTGCACTCTTTCCATGGTCTCGAAGGTTATCCCAACTATGCGGTCAGTAATCTGGCCTTCCCGTAAGACCTCGCAACGCTGTGTTCCTCGTTGGGCCTCTATTTCTTCGATTGGCGGATAAGGATTGCCGTGCTTCACTTTGCCCACCTTTCCAATTTCGAGCGTCTTTGCAGCACGCGGAATGTCAGTTCAACTAACCCTCTCTCCAATAGGGCAAGGAGTTTGATTTCAAGTCGAGTAATCATGGCACAAAAAAGGGGCCAACTCGCACGATGAGAAGTGAAGACCCCGGACAGCAGGGTGTGTGCGAGCGGCCCCAAAGTTGTTGGGTTCGCCATCTACTGTCCTTAAACGGTCTTCACTCCGTTTGTGGCTATACTGTGAAAAGTAGTGTGGTAATCAAGCTCAAATCTTGGGTTGGGCCAGCCAGAAGTTTTGCTCACAGGTCATGGCGGCTTCGATGGGGGTTGAGCCGACTCCGGTGTAGGTCTTGCCCTTGTGCGTGAAAGAGGCGGAGTAGTCGTTGGGGTGTCCAAGTCCCCCGGAATTGATTTTACCTCCACGCAGCTTCTCCCACACGCGCCCGAATGCGCCATAGCATTCCGAGATTATTTCCTCCCTTTCTTCGGCATCCAACGCACGGATATCTTCATCCTTGCGGCGTTCACCCTCAGTAATGCCGTCTGAATAGACCTCCTGCAAAGCGCGGTAAACACTTTGGGTTAGCTTGTCGGAAATTTCCTTGAAGTCTGGTTCACTCATAGGTGCTGGTTCTCCTCTTTTGCGGGTTTTTTCATGGAGTCAAAGTCGAAAGGAAAGTCGGGATGCGGCGTCTGAGGAGCGGGTTTGGCTGGCTTAACATATGGCTCATGCTTGGGCACTTCGTATTCCATCCACCCACCGACATAGCCGTAAACATCCTTTTTGGTTTTTTCGTCCACGCCGACCTTTACAACCTCGCCGGAGTTTCCCAGCATCCCTCTCCACGCTTTGAGAATAATACTTCCGGGGTTGAATTGTAACGCCCGCTGCATGGCATCGGCGGCGGAGAACGCGCATTCCGGCGTGTAGAGAAACTTCCTCTCATGCCGGAGTGCTGCCGGACAATCCGCGCTCACCATCTCGCATTTGTAGGCGTTTTTGAGCTGGGGTTTCATCGGAAATTCAGGGTTTCGGAGTATTTATCCAACAGGAGCTTGGCCCGCCATTTGAAGAATCGTTGTCCGAGAATCACGGACTGGGTTTCGTCCCATGCCGTCCACAAAAAGCAGCCTTCATAGGTCAGAAAGTTATCGTGCCACGTTCTCATGCAGGGTCTTGGGGTCGGGCAGTAATTCGAGTTGGTGGGAAAGTTGGTGGAGCATGACGTAGAGCTTGTGGATGGCCTTGTGGCGCGAGGCATCCCAGACGCAGGCGGCGGACAGGCCGGTAACGTGACACAGGTAGAGATTATCGCTGGAGACGTATTCGACCTCGTTTTGTTTGAACACCTCCCAGACCCATGCCTGCTTGTCCATTAGTTTTTCTGCGCCTCCTTTTGGGCTTGGGCGGCACAGGCGGCAATCTCCATGAGGTGTGAAATCTGGGCTTGGGCCGTGTTGGTGGCCTGCGTGAAGAGTGCGCGGAGGTCGTCAATGACCTTTTGCTGCGATTCCAGTTTGGTCGTCAGGTCGTTGATTTCCACGACCGACCCGGCCAAGTCAGTTTCGAGGTCGCGCACCTTTTGCGTCAGGGCTTCGTTCTCTTGGCGCAGCCCGGTGTTTTCGTCGAGGGTTTCTTCCATGCTCATGCGCTGACCTTACCACACTTCTCTGTAATTTCAACTGGGCGTTAAATTTTGTTTCAGGTCGGCGGGAATGCTGCCGCGATTCGTCTTGTTCCAGTCCTTGAGCCAGTCCTTCACCGACTTGTCGCCCTTGACCACAGGAACCGGCTGCTCTAATTCCTCGGCATACATGGGATACTGCTCGCACAACTGACGCTCCACTTCGTCGGCAACGTCGTCAGCGGACTCCCGGTTGGCCACCCGAAAGGCCGTCACGCGCTCCACGATGGCCTCGATGTCCCAATCCTCGTATTCCACGCCGTCAACTCTGACCTTCCACTTCTGGCGCGGGAGGAGCACGTTCTGGCGTTTGATTCTCCTTACCATGTTGGGAAAACCTCCTCCTCTTCGTCGGCTGGTGACGAACCCCCCAACTCCTGTTCGATAGACCACGACTCGTTCTGCACGTCGTTTTCCGGGTCGTCCGGCTGGTTGTCCTCCACGCCATGTTTTTTCCAGTTCTCGGTTTCCGTTGGTTTAAACCTCTCTCTCCATTCATCCCAGACGGTGCGGCCTGACGCGGTGGCGGCTTTGGCATCCACGGCAGCTTTGCCGATGGAGGGGATAATTTCATGGCGGTGACGGATAAGCTGCGTGATTTGGATTGCGGAATCGGCAGCGTCCGGCGACTCTCCATGTCCGGCCCGACTGCGCCACTCGGCCTTTGATTCCACCTGCACTTTGCCTGCGCTAACTTTGTTGGCCCGTTGCCGCCTCGTCGTAAGCTGGTCAAATAGCTTCTCGGTATCGAGTTTGGGGTTGATGAAGATAATGCCGCCCTCAATCCAGCGTTTGAAAGTAAACCACATCTCGCAGTTGACCGTGGAGTAGTTGCCCTCCGGCCCTTCCGTGTCCTCCAAAACCATCTTCTTGTCCGAACAGCCTTCCACCCAGTTCACGCCAAATACGTCCCCAAAGATACGCAATAGCGCGTTCTTGATGGCATGTCCGGCCCCTGTCGCATCCACGGCTGTCCACTTGGGGGCGACGTTATGGGATTTACACGTTTCGGCGATGGCTCCGGCGAGTTCCCATTCATCCTTTGCGCCGGGGATTATGGCCCAATCGTCCAGATAAACAATCCAGCGAATCTCCTGCTTGTTGATGTCGCCGCCAAAATACTCTTTCTCCCCGTTCTGTTTTATCCAGCCTATCGCCTGACCGTAACGATATTTCGTGAACCACGTCTTGTCATTTATCATGGCCGTGTCAACGGACGCCATTTCCGTCACGTTCTTGAGGTAAATCGGAATACGCTTGGCGACGTTCAGGGAGTGCAGGTTGATGATGGTGTTGTGCGCCCCGGTCATGGGGAACCAGCCCCGTCCGTATGTCCAGTAGTCGGCGGAATTGTCCCCGTGCGTCTGATACCCGTCGTAGGCTTCCTTGGTCAAGAAGCCGGGGTAGAGGACTTTGTTTTCAATAACGTTCTCGCACTGCATTCCGTCCAGCCGCTCTATCTGCCAGCCTCCTCTCTTGGACTTCCACCGCCAGTCCTTGTCCGGGTCAACACCGCCCCAACCCACTTCCGGCTCCGCCAGTTGATAGCTCGCGTGCGAGGTGTCGGCGGGATTGTAGGCAGTGATGATTTTAATGTGCTCCTTGTCGAACATGGAGGCCACGACCGAGTTTAAGTCACGGATAACGCCGGGGGAAATTTTATTGAACTCATCCAGAAAGATTCGCAGACGGGAAGTCTTGCCGAATACCGGGTGAACGGGCGTCCGATTGTAGAACTTGAAGGACAGGAATCGCCCAGTGATGTTGTCGTCCTTCGGGAAGGTGATGCCGCGAATACAGGAGTTTCCCGAGTTGGGGTCAAGGCCGAGAAAGAGCGCGGCAGAAGCCTGACCCGGCAACTTAATGGCCGAGCTTCGCCACAGACGAATAATGGAGGAGAAGAGATTGTTCTTCAAATGCATCTCGGACATACTCGCCAAGCGGACGGCGGTGTGTTCCGGGTCGCGGCACCAGTCCAGGAGAATCCAAACGGATGCACTGAATGTTTTACTGAGACTCGAAGCTCCTTGCAGCATCAGCTTGTTTTCGTCCTTAATGGCCTTAAAAATCCGCCGCACACACTTGGGCCTTGGGTCGAACCCATCCAGCCCCCACGCCATGACCGCAGCCATGAGGTAGTTGTCGTTGTCCAAGAGGGAAAAGAAGTGCGCGTTACAGGCCTCCTTGCCATCCTGCTCATTCTGGGCGAGTGGGGGTTGCCCACACAAGTTGACCAGAATGTAATTCCCGGCCTCCATCCAGCGGTCGGGGTTCTCTAGGTTGACGATGATTTCGTGAACCTTGTCATATTTCTGGTAGGGATACATCGCTATTGTGGCATGACCTTCTCCGCCGGGCCGGTGACGGTGCGCTCCTCAACTTGGGTTTTGACCTTCCCATCCTCGTCCAAGGTGGTTGTCCGGCTCTGGGCGAGTTGCACCATGTTCTGCGGGGATTTGCCGGGCGGCTTCTTGGCCGGGGTGCCGGTGTCCTTCAGGGCGTTGATAACCTCCACTTTGGCGGCGGCAAGGTCACGAATGGCTTTGGACGACAGTGGGTAGTCCTTGAGGTCGCCCCCCCAGTGCTCCAAGGCATCGGCGTAATGGGCTTCCACTTGGTCTAGGAGCGACAGGAGGGAGTGTCCCGATGCCCGGATAGCCATTTCCGTCGAAGACCCCTCTGCGGGCACGGAAACGGCCTTTCCTGCCAGAGTCCTGACGATGGTTCCGTGAATTTCGAGGGTGGCGGGGATGGCTGGCGGCTGGGCTAACTCACTGGACATACCCCGGAGAATGGCTGGTTGGAGGAAAAAGTCGAGCCTGACTTGCGGAAGTCCGAAGATGTGGTAGGGTGGCGAGCATGGAAGATAACTTAGATTGGCATGAGATTGATTGTGGCCGCGAGCCAGACCCTGACAAGAATTTGGTGTTTTGTTTACAGTGTCTCGGCCATGTTGAGCCGGGATTGCCCGGCCACTTTACCGCGACCGGAAAACTCGCAGAAATGTCCAAATATACAAATTCAAAAGTAACTCATTGGGCGGAAATGCCACAATTTGATATTCCCGAAACCATTGGCGCGATTTCCCGAAATGACCCCTATGCCAGTCATTCCGGCCAGCCAATAACCCGCACCTTGATTCCGAGAAACTTTGCCAATGCCTCCCAATCCTGAATCTTTGTCCTTTCCGCACGGCCCCGGCGTGGAGATTCTATTTCACCGCGAACCCCGAAAGACCGTGATTGAAGCCATCATCTGCGATGAAAAGACCTTTACCTTCCCGCGAGCATGGGACGCATGGCGGCTGGTGGAAAATCTGGTCATGGAACATGAGGTTGGCTTGCTGTCGTGGGACGGCTATCGGGAGATACTGGAGGGCGGAAAATGAAATCTCCAAAATATAGAATCGCAACAATTACAGTGGAGCGATACTTGGGTGAAAATTATGATTCCAACCTTGCTAAAGCCATAAATCAGAACATCAAAGAATATGGCGAGCGTCTGCATTCTATTTTTCCAAACGGAACAAGTCCAGATGGTTATTTTTGTAATTTTACGCTGGTAATAGAAGGCCCATACGCATGACCGCAACACTCCTAGCCAACGTCACAGACCCGGCTTTCTACTTGGTCGAAAGGCCGGTGCGCTTCATCGGTGGGCCGCTGGCAGGCCAGACCTTGACCGTCATGCCCGCGCACCAGCATTGGACGCCCGTGGTTGTCAACGGCGTGTCCATCAGCCACCATAAATACCAGCGCAAGGAAGTGGTTGACGAGAGCGGCAAGCTGGTGGATGAATGGTATTTCTACTTGGAGGCCAAGCCGTGAGCGCAACCCGGAAAACCAAAGCCCTAATTCACACCTCCCGATTCTATCAGGAAGAGGCTGATGTAAATTTACGCAGAGCGTCAATCTCTGCGCCCTCGGCATTCTACGAGGCCATGCGCCTGCAAGCCGAACTCAAATCCCTTCGTCGCCAACTGAAACGAAAACAGAAATCCCAATGAATTACAAAGAAACAATTAAAGCCTGCGAGAAGTTCGAATTTAACGAACAGATAACACGAGAGATGATTTGGTACACGGCCTATGCACTTGGCCGTTCGCGCTGGTATTGGGGGCCGCGCTGGATGTCTACGTTTAGGGGATGGCTTAATACTCAACTACAATCGGTTTTTAAATGACACCGCCCTTCCCGTTCCTCATCGTGGACGAAGTAGTCTGCGACGAAAACATCCTCGGCCTGCGGATGAAGTTCAACCGCCGGGCCTGCACCGACTCGCTGGAGGACACAATCCGCTGGTGTCAGAACGCCAGCCGGGAAGACCCGGCCAAGCGGTATGTCCTGACGATAGCGGACAGGGATGGCCGCATGGTGGTCTGGCCGGAGGACACGAAGGCAATGGAGCGGCAGTTTATCGAGGCGTGGGACACCTTTCTCTACCAATACAAGTCAAAGGCGCTGGAGACGCGGGAGTCGGGGATGTTGGCGTTCGATGCGTGGATTGAGCAGCACAAGCCGGAGTTACACGCTTGGATTCACCAGAATGATGAGGCGGTCGAGAAGCAGCTTGAGGAGATGGCGAAAGAGCAGGGGCTAGACGAGAAACCCGTGTGAGCGTGCCCATGCCGGGTTTCGGTGAATCGCGTTGTGGTGCTGCTTGCAGGTGGCGAGGAATTTGGAAACGTCGTTTAATCGGGCTCCATTGCGATACCCCATGTGATGGATTTCCTCGGCTAAGTTCGTGCAGTCACCCACCATACAGCGCATGTGCGTCTCCAGAAATTCCCGCCGGAGTTTTGTATAGTCGGCCAGTTGCTTCCTGCGCTTGGGCGACACGCGATTGAGGCGCGAGGAGCGGCGGAGTCCTGTGGTTCTTTTGAGTGGGCTGCGTTTCATTCGGCATCCTGTTTCTTTTTTATCCAGTGAGCCGCTTCCTCGGCCCAGTCGCGCTTGACCAATTCCATTATTAAGCCCTCTCTGGCATATTGGTTGCCGACGCCCCAGAACATATCCTCAGTCTCGCCGTTCTTGCCCAAGCGGGTGGCCATGAACTGAATTGCGTCCCAGTGCTCCCCTAGTTCGTTGATGCGCTTTTTGACCAGTTCCTCCAGCTCCTTGTTCTCCATTTTAGCAACTTATCCACCTCCAGAAAAAACGCAACCCGGTTTGACAAATAGAAGGGGATGATGGAGGATAAAGAGATGGATTCAGACTCTCCACAAACACTGGCCTTCCCCTGCTTCTCCGTCATGCGTGAGGAGATGATGGAGCACCCCGAGCTCGGCAAGATACTGGTCGAGCGCGAGGCATCCACACACGCCACGCTGAAGCTGGCGGTTCAAGCGGCCAAGGAGATTCTGGGGGTTGACCCGCTCCACCGCTACGTCGTCAGGAACGCCGACAGGCAGGCCATCTGGCCTTCTTGGAAGGCTCCGATGGAGGCGTGGTTCAAGGACAAGTCCGACGAGTATCAGCAGCAGGTATCGCTCGCGGTCGTGCCCATCGGAGTCTCCTTTCAGGACTGGCTGAATGAAACCTACGCGGTCGAGATGCAGGAATGGAAGGCCAAGATGCAGGAGCCGCCACCATGAACGTAAAAACCACGCAGGAGATGTGGAATTTGCTGGAGGCGACGCCCTACAACGACTTGCGGAGGTGGAAATTCTGCATGTGCGTGCATCAATTTGAATTGGATTACCGTGAAATTTGCAGGAAAGGCAGGCCCACCGATGAGCAAAGGTCGGCCTGCGACGCCGCATGGATTGACTGGTTCAATACCCTGTTCACAAAATACCCAGACACGCTTATCTGCCCGGCAGACGACGCCGAATATAAAGCCATAAACGACGAAATGAAAACACTGCAACCCGCCAAAGTTGTCTATCCCCTATGACCCGCGAAAAATACTTCGCCCACGGCCCCGGCGTAACCGTCTTCTACCGCATGGAGCAGATGGATGCGCCCGGCGAGCGCGAGTCCCAACCCTTCGTCGTCGTGGAGTTCATTGAGTCCTTCCCGCGAATCTGCAACTCCCGGCAGGAGTGGGACGCCTACGTCGAGACCTACAACGAACAACTCCAGCCGGAAGCCCCGCTGAAGACATGGGAAGACTACGCACGGCTACTGGAGAAGGACAAGCCGTAACCGACCGCCCCCGACCGCCCGTAATCCTCTGATGTAAAGCAGGGGCAAGAGAGTGACTGAGGGGCCGAAAAATAAAAGGCGGGTGGCCCAATAAAGACCGGAGTGGGGGGTGGAGAACAAAATGGGTAAGGGGGGTGGTAGGGCGGACTGAACCGCATGGACTGGTTTAAGCAGGCCAAGGGGGTAGGGCGACTTGAAGCGGGGGAAGTGGGCCAAGCCGAACTGGGCTGGGGGGCGACTACCGTTGAGGAAAATCACAAAAATCAATGCCGGGTGTGCGTAAGAATGAACAGCGTGGGTGGAGATGGAAAGGTGCCATACTGGGTAGTGGGGCGAGAGGGAGGCAGTGGTGGAAAAATTAGTGGTGGCTGTGCGTAAGAAAGACCCAGATAGGGTAAGGTAAGAATCCCCCTACCCCGGTGGTGGTGCTCCGAGCAGTGTTCCTGAATTTTTAGTATCGGGGGTGCGTAAGAAAGATGGGGTGCATTCCTTTGACCGGGAGGGGTCAGACCGGGGTGGTGGTGGGGGTGGGGTGGTGGGGTCTGGAGGTGCTGGGCTGGGGGCGGGGTTGTTCGGGTTGCTGACAGGTTGTTCACAGGGAGAGCCTAACGGTATTAAGCCACGTTCAACATGCACGCACAGTAATTATTATGTCTAGTCTTTCAGGGATGGGCAGGAAAGGATGGGCAAACCGGGTTCTCCCGACCGTCCTAAATCCACGCCAACCTCATTCCCTTTGCCTCTGTGCAGCGTCAGCGATTCAGCCTATCTCCTCTATCAGACCCCACAATCAGGATGGCTCCTAGGGCCATTATTGCGCGTCTGGCACAATCGTTCTCTGGTCAAACTCGTCGGTTTGGGGTTTTACGGCTTGCGTTGATGCAGCCACTAAGTTGCTGACCACCACAGGTTTGAACTTAATTTCAGGCTCTACAAGCTTGACCTTGCCGACAAGTCCTTCAATGCACACGCAGATGCCCTCCCTCATGCTCAACGGCCTGTCTTGCGAGGCGCACCAGCTACGCAGAGCCTCAAACACTGGAGCAGGCAGGTCAACTGCAAGCTTCATGCGAGGGATTTGGGCGACCGTTGACCGACGAAAGGCCATTTTTGATGGTTTAAACGTTTTAACGTTAGAGTCAACAATTTTCCAGCCCAGCCCAAATCCCGCCTGCCACAAACTGCAATGCAAATGCAATGTAAGTGCAACTCGTCTGCTTTGCAGTCTGGTTTCCAGCCCACCAAAAGATGTTAGCATCCTAACAACATCCTAACAACTAGCTAACAATCCCCACCCGGCCTGCCCCCAGCCTCCCTCTGTGTGTCCTCTGGGCCTGAGCCTCCAAACCCTCCCAGCCCCAAGCCCATGTTCCAGCCCCACAGGCACAGACGCCGTTGGCTCTCTGGCCTGTCCCTTGGTTCTCTCCTTTCTATTGCTTGTGGGTCTCACGCATTCTTTGTCGGCTTCTCGGGCTCTTCCCGGCCTGCCTGTTACGCTCCATGCCCTCGGCTTGCCCCGGCCTCTCTGCGCCCGTTCTCGGCAGGCTCTAGGGCGTGCTGGCGTTCATCCTGAACCCCCAGCCTCCAGAAACAGCAAACCCTCCGACCTGTTAAGGAGGGAGGGTTGAAGGTGTTGGGATTGGGCGGTGGGTTACGCGGCAACATCATCATGTTGGCCGTCTTGGGGAATATGATTAAGGGCCACGCGCATGAAGCCAATGGCGTAGCAGTTTTCAAAGGGTGAGCATGGGTCTTGGTATCCCGAGCACATTCCCACCGATTCCACTTGCTGCCATTCGCCTTGTGCATCCTTGACCTCGGCCTGCACGCACCAGCAACCGAGGTCATCCAGTTGCGCCTCTAGTTCCTTGCGTTCCTGCTCTGCACTCACCCGCTTTCCGTTTCGGCCTTCGTAGCCTTCTGGTTCGCCAAACACAGCAAAATAACTTTCCTGCTCCGGCTCCGCAATGATGCGAACCAATCCCGCCGACTCCGCTTGCTGGAAGTCAATCAGGGTTTTGGCGTTGGACAGTGAATCCTTGGCGGTAAATCCCGCAGAGCGGAATTGTTGATACACTTTCGAGGTTTGCTTATTCATGTTCTATCTCGTCCTTTCTTTGCTGGATAACCCCAGCCGGTTACTCGTTTTGAGTGTGTTCACAAAAGCCTATCTCCCTCCGCTTGTCAACACACTATTTGCATTTATTTTCAGCCCCTAGAATCCGCCCAAAAGAAAAACCCGCCAGACCGTGAAGCCTGAGCGGGTAGAACCTGCGGGCGGATTGGCTGGGTTAGTAGGTGAATCCCAGCGATTCCATGGCCGTCTTAAATTCCGCCATGAGAGCGGGAAGGCGAGCTAGTAAGACCTCCCTTAAATCCAATGTGCAAAGCTCCTCATCGGTAGCTTCCGGCCAGACGGCAGTCGAACGAGCGTGCTTCATGTTGCGCTCGCTCACCCAGTGTTCCGTATTTGCGACGTAGTGCATGGGACCATCGGAAGAAGTCAGGTGCCATTTAAGGAAGGGCGCGAGCTCGGGGAAGTGCTTGGCAACTTCATCGTGACAGCATCCACAGCTATCGTCGCGCCAGCTACCGCGCTCCTTGCGGTCAATCTCCGCAGTAATGCCGAAGGAATTATGACCGTTCCCGCACTGGTCGTCATAACGGACCTTCGCGGTGATTCGGTAGTCGCACCCGCCTTCGCGGTAGAATTTAGGGCCAAAGGTCTTAACTTGGTTCTTCGTCAGAATCGAAGTCGGCAATTTGCTTTGTGTCTGTGTGTTCATGGTCTTTTCTCTCCTTGCATTCCCGGTTCCGCCGGGTCGGTCATCCGTTTCGGATGCCCGCACAATCCTCCATTGTGAACACAACCGCAAGCCCCATCTTCATCCCCTTCCATCCTATTAGCCTGACTTATGCGGAGTATTACGGTCGCTCATGCTGGAAACATCGTCTGAGGGTTGACATTCGGCACTGCCTCAGTTTAAGGTGTGGGGATGGCGGACGAAGACGATAAGCCGATTACCCTTGGGGATGTTCTGGTGCGGGATTCCTGCCTGTTCGCCCTTCGATTTCTGCCACGAATTTCACCATCCCTAGCAAAGTGGGCACAGACATGCCTCTTTCAACGAGGTCATGCAATGCAACCGCTACACTTTCGGTCATGGGGAAAATCAATGGGCCGTCTGCTTTTTGCAGAAGCCCGAGCGGCGCAACGGGCGGCTGACTCCGCACGTATTGCCGCACGTGCAGGATGCAATCAGCCCGTAGGTTTGTGGTGTCCTCGTCAGGATACTTAACGGCCAGCAATACCCGCAACGCCGTCCGCTGCTTTTCGGATGATAAATCCGCTCCCTTGCTCCCGGCATACCAAGCTCGGATGTCTTCCCGAAAGTCGGGTTGCGGATAATCTGGTTTCACTTCCGCCCTCTCCCTCCAGCCTTCCCGCCCATCCTCGCTATCTCCCTGCGTCTCTCCGGCGTCAGCGCAGCCGCCCGAGCCTTCCCGCCTTTCCTGCCTCCCTTCGTTGCACCCCGGCAATGGCTGCGGGAATCTCTAAGACAGTTTGGGAATTGAGTGACGTTATCGGGTTGCTAGACGCCAAGGGCGCAGCTAAAGCGGCGTGATGGAAGATGCGGAGAAGGCGGAAGCACTTGAGGCCCTCAAGGCTCTAAATGCCCTCCGCGCAATGTCTCAAAATAGCCGCATTATGGCCGGGACTTCGATTGTTGTTGTCGTTCAAATGCTCCCACTCGAAAAGCTGGACATTCCACCTACCGTCGCCCTCTTTATTTTCGCGTTTGGCATCCCGTTTTTTATCCTCTTGGGGCTTCGTCCGCATTACTCACGGGAGGGGGCATGTGATTACTTTTTCTTTCAGCTAGTTTTCGTAATCGCTTGCGTTTGTATATTCTTCCACTTCGGCATCGCCACAGGAGTGGCATTTTGCATCTCTGCGAGCGCGGGTATGATAATTTTTTTGCGTCTAGCATTCCTAATGCCTCCATATACCGAACCGAGGGCGATGCTAGCACTGCTAAAAGTCGTCGGTTTATGTCCCGTTCGACTTCTGGGGTTGGCTTTTTCGAAATGGAAGCCCATAGACACGCCACCACCCCCGACGCAACAATCCAAACCGGAGGACAAGTAACCCACTCTCTAAGCTCAGGCGACAATCATCTTAACCAGCGTCCCCTTGCTCCCCGACCGGGAGCCGTCTGGCATCGTGCCAGAGGGGGCAGCGGTCAAAGTGAGGCAGTGCCGATTTCATTCCCTAACCTCACCCAGCTTCACTGATTTGTCAACACCCACCGCGTTAATCCCGCCACGTCATGGATTCCCAGCTTGTCCATCGCCGCCTGCCGGTGCTTCTCCACCGTCTTGATGGAGACCCCCAAGATTCCCGCAATGGCCTTGCTCGTCATGCTTTGGGAAATGAGGTGAACAACTCGTGACTGCTTGTCGGTGAGGGCGGGGAGTGCCTTGGGCGAATCCAGCGCAGTCAGGCAGCGTTGTAGCCTCTGCCAGTCCATGAGGCTGACGGTAATCGTGCCATCACGCTGGCGGCACAGGCCGTGCAGGCATCTCACGGCGTCGAGGAGTTGGGGGGTCATGGGTCTATCCTCGTTACCCGTGGCGGCCAGTTCATTTCCTTGGGGAAGCGGATGGCATCCTTTTTAAAATTCCCATTCAGCGCATCCGTGCAGTCAACGGCATGGGTGATGATGTCCACAATCCAATCCTCCAGCCGTCTCCCCCTCGCCGCCTTCACCCATCGCGTCTTAGTCGAGCGCGGGACGGTGAAGTGGATGGTGGACTTCTTTTCCACTTCTGGCAGGCATTGGTTATAGGAGGCTGGCGTAATGACTTGGGAGGCGTCACGCAGGGGAAGGCTAGTCACCCCCTCCCAGTGCTTCAGGGGCTTTGCTAGATGCCTCCGTGCGCGGTTTACCGCCTTATTGACAATCTCCATAGGGTCGGATGCTTGCGGCACACTTGGGAGCATCCTAGACGGCTTGGCGGTGGTTTGGGTGCTCATGCGTTATAGCGTTTGCGGGCTTCGGCTATTGCCTTGGCTCGTGTTGGGTGTGCATTGCTCGCTTGGTCGCCATCAATGAAGGCGAAGTAAAGCCGCTGCCGGACAATGCCATTAGGTAGCATCCCCATGCGGGATTTAGTAGCTATCTTGGCGGGCGTGCTGGTGGGTGGGGTTGGCAGGGAGTTAGACATTGGAAAACTCCTTAGTGTTGATGGCCTCCCAATACTCCGCGAAAAGCTCGGGAATGATTTTCCCGATTGCTGCCATAATTTCCTCGTCAGTGTATTGAATTTTGCGCGGCTTGGCTCCGGCCCGTTTAATCCCGTTGCATTGTTCTCGGACGAGAATCAAAGCCTTTAGACTGTTCAACCAAGTTCCGGACAATGCCCGCGAGGTGGGAGGAAGGCGGAAGGTTTCCTGTTGCTGCTGGAAATACTCCGGCCAAGTGGCGGCGATTTTCCCGGCGAACATGACGCGCACGACCTTACATGCGCTCTCTGGTGTGTGATGTATTTTCATCCTGTGCCTTTCATTCCCGCAGTCCGGCGGGTCGGTTGTTCATGTTGAACGCAGGTAACAAAGCATGGTCTAGCCGGGATGTCAACACAGAGACAGGGATTGAATTTGGTATTAGCGGAACTTATCCTGTGTGGTCTTGGCATTAGCTGGGCTGTGAAGTGAAAAAATTGCGTGTTGGGACTTGCGTGTGAACACAAAGAGAGTAGAGTGAGGGCATGAAACAAACCAAGCACAGCAGACACCCAGCCCACCGACACCATGAAAACCACCACACCAGCCAGCGCGGCGGGGCATTCGCCTACGCCGTGGAAGTATTGCAAAGGGTCAAGTGACCCATGCACCTGCGGCTATATCTTCACGTCTTGCGGCACCGCCTACTTAGCAAAAGTCCTAGACTTAAACGATGGCGTTGACCCCGTTTGTGGCGATGAAACACGGGCAGGAAATCTAGCCCACATCCTGCGCTGCGTGAACGAGCGGGAGGAGCTTTTGGCCGCGCTGGGTGAACTTACATCAGCCGTTGCTGTTATGGATACTTCCTACAAAACAACGGACTTTCTACCGGGCAAAAAAAACCGACGCTATCATGCGGCCCTAAGCAACGCTCAAAGATTCCTCGCCCGCGCCCGCGAACCTCTGGCCTAGGAATTTGCACTATGAAAACACCTGACACACTAAAGGGACTAGCGGGCGTAAAAGCCCCGATGGTCAAGGCCGCACGCGCCAATAGCGTAACGGCCTTTTTGAATGCGATACGCAAAACCCGCGCAGTCTCCGGGGCCAACGATAACGGGGCCATAACGGTTTGGCGAGACGACGCTGGAGACATTCGCGCTGCGTTCTGCCAATATAAAGTTGATGTCGCCACGGGGACTTTTAAAAACACCTCCGACCTGCGCAAGTGGCTCAAGGTCTGGTTCCCTAAAACATACAACGCCTAACCCGATGCCTACACCCAAGACCAAACCGATTCGTGCCCTGCGGCCTGTGCGTATTGACGGGATTCGAGTTTTAAACCCGGAATACGCGGTGAAGGGACAAGTCCTCTGGCGCGTCTGGTATCGCAAGATGACGGCTAACGCACTGTATTGGTTCGACGACGACTGGGGGCGCGCTAGAAATAAGGCATGGAATTTTGTTGGCAACGGCGTTTGTGATTTTGAGCGTTACAAGCCAAAGTCCCGCGCCGTGCTCGAATCGCTGAATCTCATCCCCAAGAAACGCAGCCGCAAATGACCACCCCATCCCCCGACTGGCCCGCTGGAGTCAAGAGCAGGCGCAAACCCCCCTGCGTCAAGGCGCGGGAGTCCCAGTGCCACTTTGCGAAGCTCTACCGCCAGCTAGTCAAAGACCTCAGGCTGGAACTTGGCGACTACGGCAAAGGCTCGCTCCCCCAGCGCGTGCAACAACTGATGCTTGAAGCGGCCACCAACCGGATTAAACTGCAACGGATTAAGGAGATAACGCTATGAATCAACCTACACTACCCACCCCGCCCGCGCTGAATCCGGCGGCACTTAGGCCGCTGTATGAGGCGTTACAATCTGTTTACCCATGGCCATCATTTGCGGAGAGCTTTGAAACCAGTGAAGCTGAACACAAGAACGCGGCCATCTTTGCCGCCCTAACACTTGCCGAGCAGCCGCCCGCTAAGGAGCCGCTGTCGGAGAGGGAGCGGAAGTTGTGCTCGATGTTATTGCGCTGCGTGCAGGTTCTAAACGTAATCCAGTCAACGGGAGAGTGGTCATGCAAAGCTCTAATTGAGGACGCCCATAATCTGGTCGCCCGCTACGACGAGCCTGCGCGGGAGCGCATTATTTTGAGTGGAAGATTCCCTCCTGACTTACCGCCGAGAGATACACGAGAGCTTGAGGTTGCGCTCGCGGGAAAGCCGCCCCCCGCGTCCCCTTCGATGGTTGAGGCAACTGACCCAAAGAACAAGGACTACTTTAACCAACCCCCTGCGCCGGGGACGGACGATTTGACTCAACCTGATTTATCTCAACCCGACTTAACGCAGCCTGACTTGGCCCAACCCCCCACGTCCCCGGCCAGCGAGGATGAGGCGTTTGAGAAGGCGTTCTTTCACCTCGGGCCAGATTCAAGCATGAGGCCAATCTACACCAAGCAAGGCTGGGACGCCTGTCGCGCCCACATGGAGCGGAAGCACGAGGAGGAGATTGGGCGACTCAAGGGAATTATTCACCAGCAATCAGAACGCACTATTCAGTTGCAAGATGAAATTACAGGCCACGCGAAGGAGTTGATGGCTTACTACAAGAAGGGATTGGCCGACGCTGATAAAGAGCACGCCGCATCGCTGGAGAAGGCGGCGGAGGGTGCGGCGAGGGAGCTAGATATCTTCCTCCTTAAACATGACATTTACGGTTTCACAAATGAAATCAGGAGCATCATCTTCAGCCACCTCTCCAACCCCACAAAGCCATGAAAACCAAGACCTACACCTATCACCCGGAACGGCTGCCGAAAGGGCCGTGGACGGTCGGAAAATACGATGTTCAGCGAGTTGAGTGCGCAGATAAAGATGCTCCCCCGGTGGCCTTCACAAATTGCGAATGTATCTGCGTCGCTATCGCATCACTGCCGGAGGCTTACGATGCGCTGTGGGGAGAGTGCCAAACACTCCTAAGTCGCGCCAAGGCATGGGAAGCTCAAGGAAAAGACGAGCACAAACTCGGGCGGTCGCTCGTAACTGCACAGGAGCTTTACGCACACAGAGAAGAACTACTTACAATCCTCCTCCGCTCCGGCCTCGTCACCGTCACAGAAAGCGAACAGCCATGAACCTATTACGCGCCCTAGCACACCACGGAGATTTAATTTTCCCGGCAGCATTTACGTTAAGCGTCTCCATAATTACGCTTGCGGCAGCTATGTGGGTAGTTCTCTTCATCTGGAGGAACCGGCCATGAACCCAAAAACCTACAGGATTAAGCCGCTGGTGTGGGAAGGCTCGAAATCGGGTTCTTTCTTCGTGTCTAAACCCAAACTTGGAGAATTTAACACCGGCTTCATGTATTGGATTTTAAAAACCCCCCATGGCTGGGTTTGGACTGTTTACGGGATGGCTGGAGAAACCCGCGCCAGCGATTTTAAATCAGCCCAAGCCGCGTGCCAGCAGGATTACGAGCAACGGCTGGCGCAGGCTTTGGAGGAGGTTGTGTTGTGAAAGTCTGGGTAAATAAAAATCAAGCGGCTTTGGTCGCTAACTTTGGGCAAAGGGGCTATTGCAATAAGTTCCCTCAAATCCTGCATGTTCATCTAAGCAAACCCGGAACTAATGATGGGGATTACCACCGATATAAGCTGGAAATTTGGCCAGATGCAAAACTTATTGCCAGACGAGAGGCTTTGCGAAAAAGAATCAACAAGCTTCGTCTGAAGAAACAATCTTTAACTAAAACACCATGAACCCACCCTCCTACTACTCAGCCAATCCGGGCGACAGGCCACTGTCTCTCGCCGTTCACCTCCGCGCCGCCGCCAAGCATATTCAGGACAGGCCGGGGGATTATAAATGGGTCAGTTCCGCCTCCTGTAATTGCGGGATACTCGCGCAGCATGTCCATAATTGCGACAGGAATGGCGTCTGGAATTTAATAACCAAAAGTAACATGCTTCACGAGGCCGCGAAGGTTGAGAAAGGTCGAAATGGGCCTTGGGCTAGACGCGGCTACTACTGTGCCCAAACAGGGGTCAAGATAAGTGAACTCATGCGGAAGTTACTGGATGCCGGAATGACTGGATTGGACTTCCCTAATCTGGAGGCTTTGGCCGACCCGGTAATTATGAAGATTATTGGCCTAAAGGAAGTGAAGTTATATAATTACACAAACCCCGCCCACGTCATCTCCTACATGCTCGCTTGGGCATCGCTGATAGAAGCCAACCACGCCCAGCCCAAGGAACTCACCGACGCCGAGATGGACGCGCTGGAGTCCCGGCCCTTGGTTCCCGTAACCTCCGGCATGAAAGCGGGGGTCGCGTGAGTAAGCAGGAAGATAATCCTCAGCCGATTCAAGCGTTTGTCTGCTCTGAAATAGGAATGCAGATGGGCGATACCACGGTTTCTCAACTCCCTAGCGGTATCTGGCGGGCGACCTGTCCAATCGGCAATATCTTTGGTTCACCTGCCGAGGGTGAGTGCTCAGGCGAAGGCCCAACAAGGGAGGATGCGCTGGAATCTTTGAAAGCTGACCGCAAACAACTCTACGATTCACTTTGGTTTTAACCCCATGACCCTCCTAATCTCCTGCCTCTCTTCCGCCCTGCTCGCGCTGCCCGTCATCGTCTTTGGCGTGACGTGCCTGTGGCTGGGCATCTCCCTCTTCACCAAACCCACCCAACCATGACCACATCCACCGAACCCAACTACGGGGATACTCCCGACCACGAACTATTCTGGGGCAGCCCTGACATAGCCAGAGCCTTCATCGCCTCGCCACAGCCCTGCCAAGCGGCTTCCTCACGCATCCGACGCGACTTGGAAAGAGGCTTGGACTTGCTCAACCGGGCCTATTGCCAGAGTCGGGGCATTACGTCTGGGACTCCAGTGGGCCGTCCGTAGCCTTGGCCTGCTCGATTACGGCTTGGAGGAGGGCGCGGCTGGCCTTATCGGTGGCAGCCCTCAGATGCTTGCACTGATGGCGCGTGCCGTTCAGCTTGTTCTCTGGGTTTATCTTGCACGTGAAGTCCAGACAAGTGCAGGTTCCAGCATCACCTTCAGCTAGGTCACAAAGGTAAACACAGGTCTCGTCATCCTCGCTCGTGACTATCCAGCGCGTGATGTTATCGTAGGGTTCCGCGTGCATGTTAAATACGGTCGAGAAATTCCACGGGCTTCCCATTCTCATCGAACATTATCCGTAGCTTACGTTCCCTCCAAAGAGGCATCGTCTTGGTGGCTGGTGCTAAATTCTTACACTGCTTCCTGCGGGTTTCATCGCGGCGAGCGTTGCTCATTCTTTTTGCCTGTTCTCTTCGCCATCTGAGCGTCGTGAGATGCCATTCCCCGCATTCCGGGCAGTGATAAGGAGTTTGTTCACTACCGAAGGCTGCGCTTAATTTCCGCCCAAAGCTCCGTGCCACCTTACGATTGGGATACCTTACTTTGTTTGAGGAACAGTCCATAAATTCAAATCCCCGACAGCGACCGCTCCCAAGGTTTGTAGCGGACATGAATCACGTCGTTGCCTCCACCTTCTTCGGGGAATACTTCGCGTTCACCTGCCAGCAGTAAATCAGCCCCTTCATAAACGCCAGCCCCCATGCCTGCTCCTCCACCGACCAGACCTTCTCATACAGGCCGGGTTCGGAGCGGTCTATGATGTAGGAGGCCACTCTGGGAGGCTCCGGCAGCTTCTCCCGCAGGCGGTAGAGCTCGGCGTAAGTGGCGAGTTGCCAGATGTAAGAGGGCCAGAAGCCGGGCCGCTTCTTCCCCGTCCGCTTGTCCAGCTTGACCTCCGAGGACTTGTAGTCGGCCAAGAGCAGCCCGTGGCGTTTGTCTATACAAACAAGGTCAGTCGTGCCCGCCACCCCCATATCCGCGTCGGCCAAGACCATCTCGGCCTCCACGATGCGGGAAATGTGCTCCGAGGCGTGAGTGACCCACGGCATACACAGGTGCTCGTAGGCCATGTCGAAATGAATCTTGGGCTGCCCGTCCTTCACGGATTGGTTGTAGGTTTCGATTTGGGCGTGGATGTCCGTCCCGGCGTCGGCGGCTTGAATGGAGTGCTGCTTGGAGTCCTCGAAGATTCTCTGGGCGTAGTCGTCATCGGATTCTCCGGGGGAGCGGGGGATTCGCCACGCGGCTTTGATGGCTTCCTTGATTTTGTAGCCGTCAAGGGCCTGATTCGCGACGAGCTTAATAACGGTAGTTACAGATGGAAGGAGGTTTTGGGTGCGGGCCTCGCGCAGGGTGGCGTCGTGGGCGGCTGTGCCATCAAGCCGATACCAATGCCCCTGAATCGTTTGTTTGAGCGACATGGCGTTATTTGTTCGGCAGGAAAGTCTGGCCATCGCAAGCCGTGTTCAGCGTATTCACCGCCAGTTCAGAGAGTGACCACTTGCAGGCCCGTGCGTGTCTCTTCCACTTGGCGCGGTCTGGGGCCGTTACCCGGACGTGCAGGTATTTCGTTTTCAGTGGCGCGACGGGCGGCTCAGGAGATTGGGTTGGGATTGGCATGATGGTATGGGTCAAAAAGGCGGCTCCTCGTCAGGGTCAATGTGAGACGGCCCGGATGTAGGTTGACGGAGCGATTCAGGTTCCGGTTTCGGCTCCCGGCGCAATTCCGGGCTTTGCGGGGGTTCGGACTTGTCCTTCTCCATCCTGCCTATCGGCATCTGGTCGAGCCAGCCATCCCGTGCCATCTGGATGAAGAGCGAGCGGGCGTCCTCGCCTTGGGCGGCTTGACTGAGTTCGTCGGCGACGTAGGCGGAGGCCCGATGGCAGAGAACTAGGAGGTTGGCGGCGCGGTTGATGGCGACCTTGGCGGCGGCGAACGAACGGATGGGTCGGCCCGGCTGCGTAGGCTGCGCTTCCGGGGGTCTGGCTGGGCTTGGGGCAGGCCGGGAAGCCGGAGGGGGTGTCTGGTCATGCCCTGACGGTTCCGACGCCTCCTGTGGCTGTTCTTGGCCGTTCTGTGGGTCGAATGGCACGATGCCGGAGTTCTGGGAGGCTTCGATAGTCCTGACTGTCTGCTTGGTGCGGTCGGTGCCGGAGTTGACCTTGCAGGCGGTGAAGATGAATTTCTGCCCCTTCTCGAACTGCGGAATCTCCGCGTGGTTCCAGACATCCACTTGGATTGTCCCGGTCTGGTCTTCCGCTTGCAGCGTTTGAGCCGTCCATGCCTTGCCGGAGGCTCGGGCGGTGCCGTGGCGCAGAGAGGAGATGTAGGTGACGGTCAGGGTGATGCTCGGAATTTTGGTTCCGATGGCTAGCTTGGCGAGGCAGTCTTGAACGGTGATTGGCATGGATTTGTGTGTAGTTTTGGGTTAAGGGTCGGAGAGGATTTCTGGGACGGTCACGGGGTTAGTCCTCTACTTCGATTTTCTCTTTGATGTCGCGTGCGCTGGAGGATTTTTTGCAACTACGGCAATCGTATTGCGCCGGAGAAGTTAGATACATGACACCCATATTCATCTCGCCGCCGCACCTTGGGCATTGAAAGAACCTGCGTTTTATCGTCAGGATTTTTGAATGTTTGGCTACGAGCGGGATTGCTGAGTCCATCCCCCACCATACCACAGTTCTGTGTTCGCGCAAGTGTTCACACGCAGATTTCTGCATTTATTTTTCTGCAAGGTCGATGTTGACATGGGGAATAAGCTGGGGTAGGGTGGGGTTCTGTTCAGTTGGTTTCATAAGTAACTGGAAACGCTAACGGACTCGTCCCTTTGGAGGCGACTCGGAGAAATCTGGGTCGCCTTCACTGTTTTTATTTGACGAAGGGGAATCTTTTACTATTCTCGCAATCACGACTCTAGGACGAGCCGTAAATAGCATCCAGCTTACCAGTGAGGCAGTGTATGAAACTGGTCGCCGATTGAGACAGGATTGTATGGGTTGCCCACCCTGTTTCGATGCCATGCCCTAGGACTTACCAGCGAAGGACGCCGAATCGTGCAAGCCGGGTGATACCGGGACTGCCAGTAGGAATGTCGCGCCAGCCGTGCAAGGGGAAGAGGGAGTAGCCCTCGCGCTATTGGTTGTAAGCGGGTTAATCACCGCGAACCGACTGATGCCCATGCAGACACAAGGAGGCGTAATTACCTGCCGCCAGAGAACCTAATGGCCGAAGAACGTGTCTGCCTTCACGATGTCCCATCCGACCGGATGGTGGGTAAGCCAGTGAAGCAAGTGGGTGTCCGCAATGGGTGGGCACCTGCTTGCCTCGAACCCTCCTCTGGCTGGTTGAGGTGGGCAAGCCAGCCAGACCGCTCCCGATGGTCGCTCACAGAGCGGCGGTTCTGGCGATGGCGGCGAGGCCGTAGCGCAGCGCAGGCCATTAAGAGCCGCCTGACTCACTACTGGCCGCGAGCGAGCAACCGCTGGCCGGTTGGGAGCGGAGACGGACAGCATAAACCGAATTGCGGGAATGCCTGAATCGGTGTAGGTTGGCGGAAATGCCGAGGATTACCGAGGAGGATTGCTTTCGCTGGTTCGGACATCGGGGAGGACGGACGGGCCGTTTCTACTGCCCGACCGGGAAGCATGCCCGCGCCCTTGGAATTGGCTGGCCCCTGACTCACGGCTGGATGTCTAGGCTGGTTGGTAGTGAGGTGACGAAGGAACGGTTTGAGTCGGCCAATGCCGTTGTGCGGAAGGTGAAACGCCCCAAGCCCATTCCCACCCCCAGAGAGGATTCCGCCGTCGAGGAGGAACGCCCCGTGAAAATTCCCTTAGAAATCCGGGTTCACCAACTGGAACGCGAGGTGGAGTCTCTGCGCGACCAGATTGAGTCCTTTGTCGCCCAAAAGGAGATGAAGCCCTACTAAGCCCCTTGCGGATTGCGAGCCAGAGCACGCCAGCATAAATCTCTCTCCCTCACTTGCGGAATTGCAGGAAGTGGGTAAATGTGTTCATGTGAGAGAACAATTCATCGAAAAGAACTTTGGTTCTGAAGCGGTTGGTATGATTGGAACTATCAATGGAATCTTGACTGAATACGTCGAGGCGGGATACGACTTGAGCCTTCGCCAGCTTTACTACCAGCTTGTCAGCCGCAACATCGTGGAGAATACGGAACGCAGCTATAAGAATGTTGGCAATCTGGTTTCAGATGCTCGCATGGCTGGGCGCATTGACTGGGATGTTATCAAAGACCGGGGACGTGAGACGGTCGAGAACCCCCATTGGTCTTCGCCTGCCGACATTTTACACACCGCCGCAACTCAGTTTCGCGTTGACCGCTGGGCGAATCAGCCATGTTACATGGAGGTTATGGTGGAGAAGCAGGCATTGGAAGGCGTCCTGATTCCAGTCTGCTCGGAATGGGATGTGCCGTTCACGGCGAACAAAGGTTATTCCTCATCCAGCGCAATGTATGAGGCTAGTAAGCGTTTCCTCAAGGCCGCAGAACAGGAAAAGGAGCTTTACGTTTTATATTTGGGCGACCACGACCCGGTAGTGTCCGGTTATGAGGCACCCCATTTTTACAAATGGGGATTACAGGCGTTCCGCTTGAGGCTTTACCACCTCGGCATCCATTATCATGCTCTGGGTCTATGGCTCGCAAGAAATCTCCGACAGCAGAGAAAGAGCCCCCAAGTCGAACCTCCTATTTTTCATCCATCTTTTCGGATGCGGTCGAACGGAGGGAGACCATGAAGGCACGATGGGCCTTTGGGCTATTGTTTTTAGGGAGCCTTTATACGCTGCTCACCGCTCCCGGATGGGCGTCATTTTGGGGTGCTATCATTTGTTGCATCTTATTCTTTGGGGCACTCTTGGAGTCGGCCTATAGATTCCACTATCAACTTCTAGAAAAGATAAACATACTGGAGTCAAAACCGCAGCTAGATTTATTCTTCGACCAAAAAGACACGGGTTGCTACAGACCAAACACTCCGTTGCAGTTTGGTAATTGGACAAGCAGCAGAACTTTTATTTGTGAAAGAAAATTAGACACCGATTACTATAGAATAAGAGTGGGGACTAAGGGAATTGGTGGCATACAAAAATGCTTTGGTAGGATGCTGGGATTTGAAGGTGCAAAAAGCTACATAGGGGAAAACCTCGATTTGACCTTCGACTGCGCTACGGAAAAAGCAGGCAGTCCAGATCCACTTGAACGCAATGTTAATGAGGGTTGTGTGGAATATCTAGACGCCTTGGTCGTATCCCACACTGGCGACTTACTTACACCCACAAAAAACTTTCTGTCTCCCGGTAATCCTACTCACAATTTCAAAGCAGTAGGAGGCGCGTTCTATGTCTTTCACTACATTGTCGGGTCGCAAAACTGCCGCCCGGTGAAGATTGATTTAATCGTGAAATGGAAAACGAGTCATGGAGACGTGGAAATAACCTCAAGGATTGTGGAATGAATGGCCCCGGTAGTGTCCTAATTTGAGCGGTGACTATTGGAAAGAAGCTTGACGGTTACTGTGGGAGATGGATTGCCCGGCAACAGAAGTTAAACGATTTATAACAAGTGCGGGATGCCTAGTTACTGGATTGGCGTCTGCCTTCGGTCACAAGCGCAGCCCTGACAGCATCTAGGGCGGACTTGATAGGCGGACGCCCCAGCACGACAAGGGAGTGGGAGCCTGTCTCTATGTCATGCGCCCATGCGTAGCAACGGGACGCCTCGGGGTGTTTGACCGTGAAAACCTCTACGTCACCGTCCCAAATGACTTTGCCCCTGAATGCCTCAACCACCTTGACCGTCTCGACGTATTCAGACTCCAGCCCAAAGGTCTTTTTAATGGCCTTCTGGAGATGCGCTAGATACTCGGGGTGAGTCATCGGGCTAGTTCAACGAGGTTAGCGACTTCTAGGGGTGATTGCTCCACGCCAGCGGCCATCGCCGGAGTCATGCGGATGGTGCGGTGAAACTTGACGAAGTTGTAATACGCAAAGTGGAGGGCCACGGCAGACTTAAAGTTGTCGAGTTTTTTGCTGAAAGCGTTGGTAAGACGAGCCAGACGGCGGCAGTGCATTCTCACGGTATGATTCTGCTTTTCCACCAAGGATGTCGAGATATTCTCCGGCTCCCCGATAAGGGACGAACGCTCAATTTTGCTGATTTTTGGCGGGCTGTATCTGCGCTCTTCGGTCTTCTCCGGCGAAGCGAAAACTTTTACGTTTTGTCCGTAGTCCACTTCGCATCCGAAAACCTTGTCCACCGCGCCAGCGTAAGCACGCCATCCGTCAGAAGAGAGTTCAATCCGCGTCCGCATCCGGCTCCGCAGGTCTTCCACAAAGGCCACGGTGTTCATCTCGTCGCGCTTGCCGACATGGAAGGTCGGAATCAGTTTTGTGTCCGCATCTAAGGCGACGTAGGTGTAAACGTCCCCAAGGCCGTTCCTAAGCTCTTCCGGCAGGCATCCGGCGTTCTTCTTGGCGATGAAGCCCCAAAGCTCGTCTATCTCGACCCGCTGGCAGGTAAGGTCACGCAGGCGGGTGTCCATGAAGTCAGCGCAGGCATTCCCCACCTTCGCCCCAAGGCGCATGATGGTATCCCGATGAACCCCGGTAATGCGCTCGACCCCACGAATGGACGCGCCTTCCGCGAGCATGGCGACGATGTTGACCTGTTTATCGAATGGGAGGACGTTTGGCATGGCTGAATTTGATTATTGACTTACCGTAATGCAGTAATATGCTTACGTCAACATCTTTTTTGCATGACAATAAAGAAAACCCTAGGCAGGCCAAAGCTCCCCAAGGGGGCAGCTAGGTCTGTAAACCTTCAGATTCGCCTGACCGAGGCGGAGAGGGAGCAGGTCGAGGCCAAGGCCCGGGCGGAAGGTAAAGACCTCTCGGAATGGGTCAGATTCTCGATTTTATCTCAATAAGGAGACGGGAGCAACAAGGCGCATCGAGGCACAAAAAGTGCTTGACCCAAGCGGATGAAAGCTTTTCTTGGGCTCCAAAAGGACATGAAAAATCAGCATGGGGTTGACCTCGATTTGGTGCGCCAAAATGCAGCCAAAGATGGTATTCCATTGTCTGAAATCACCCTGTTCTACGAGGGCTTGACTCAGGAGGAGTTCGATGGTTTATTGGCAAACAACCTCTCAACTCATCAAACCCCTCGTGTCGTCATGGCCCGGTTCATGCCAACAGGTGACGCCCTGTTCCCTGAGAAGGTTGCTGCTGTCTATTGCCTAGCTGCTTACTAGAATCCTTCGCAATATGGACATCATTCACGAAATTCTTATCGGTGTGCGCCAGCAAGTCGCTGATGCTAAAAGGATTAGACCTTCCACGGTGTTAGAGCGTTGGCTAAAGAACGCTCCCCCAGTCCTTGACTTTAAAGAGGCTGTTCGCGGAGGTGGGATAATTGCTGAGATTAAAGTCAAATCTCCCAGCGCGGGAATGATGAATCCACGATTGGTTCAGGAATCTCCTTACGCCTATCAAGAGTCCAAGATAGTTCACGCCGTTTCGGTGCTCACAAATAAGCTGCATTTTGGGATGATAGTTGAATCAATCAAAAGCGTGAGAAAGGTGATTTCCAAACCAATTCTCAGAAAGGATTTCATTATAGACGAGTATCAGGTTTTAGAGGCTCGTGCATTCGGAGCAGACGCAATCTTACTAATGGCGCATCCTGATATTCTTAGCCCAGAAGATTTTCAGAAACTACACTCTTTTGCGAGGAGCCTAGGTCTGCATGTTCTTTGCGAAGTTCGCAGCGAGGACCAAATCCTGACGCTACCTAAAGACGTGGAGATTTGCGGCATTAACAGTCGCAATTTCGATGGAGACATTCGCTTTGCCCTGAGTCGTTTAACGGGCGGAGATTTTACCACAGTGCTTGGTGCGTTTAATCTAATCAGTAAGCTTCCCAGGGATTGTGTTAAGGTGGCCGAGAGCGGCATCAATCCGCAAAACTTTGCCAAAGTTATGGAAATGGGGTTTGACGCTGCGCTTATCGGCACATCACTACTCAAGTCACCCATCGGTATTCGCGCCGAGCTGGAAGCATTTGAGAAGGTGAGCCTGCAACATACAGGCGTTACCCGCTTTAAGCGGGAGCCAGTTTCCGCCTAAATCTGTGCGGTAAAACATGTGATAGCTACTAGGGCTATGAAGTAAGTAAGCGGGCTTGAGTTTATCCAACAAACATGACCTAGTGTTGGAATGGCTCATCCTATTCTGCCAAACATAAAATTCGGCGAAGATTCTTTCGGCATTGGCCCATTGAAAGGGCCCTGTAATACGCCAGACGGATGTGAGGGCCTATATCGGTTTGATTTTGAGTGCGAAGGACGACACGCCGTTGTTTTCCACAACAAACCCATGACGGCGACAAATCAGGCCGGTATGAGTAAGTATTGCAGTAGCGTGGTAAGATTGTGGAGCAATTAGTGGGGGTATTGAGCTTGGGGGTCATTCCAAATTAGGACACTACCAATGGCCCCTCAGAACACGACAAGGCCAAACCCCTCTAGAAGCGCGGCTAGAGTCATACGAGCGCATTTGAGCACTTTTAGAGGGTAAAATAGGCCATTGACATAGGATAGAGCTATCCTTATGGTTGGCTCGTGAAACCCAATCCACCACCACCTCCTCCACCTGCCTCTAAGCGATACGCTTATGGTATGCGTATGGAAGCCGACCGCATGGAAGCCGAAGTAAAGCGTTTGCGGCAAGCAGCCGACATGCTTGACCCACGGGACGTTTTCCCATCGGACGAACATATGAACTTGGCAAAAATTTCTAAACTCATTCGTGAGCCTTTGGAGCGAATGAAGAGCAGCAAGGAATTGGCGATAGAAGCCCTAAAATCAACCGGAAGGCCGATGACCCGAGACGAGCTATGGGATTACGTACAATCCAAAAATCCCAAGGTAACTTCTCGCGATGGTTTCGGTGTAGCCCTGTCTAGTAATTCTAATATTTTCCAGTTCAAAGACGGCAAGTGGTCTTTGGTGGAATAACCACCTTCTATTTCTAAATTTATGGTGATAAAATAAAGCGCAAGTCGTTGTCCCAGCGAAACTTAGCGCGGCATATATAAAAGGCACAACCCGTACGGCTTTTACCCTGATAGGAGGGCCGTACGGGTTGAGGGACTACTTCTTAGTCTGAAAATGCTGGGGCCGTAGGTTAATCGGCAAACCGCCCGTCCTTTACAGTTGGGAGATGTCGGCTCGAATCCGTCCGGCTCCATTCATTTTCGGTCTGACAATAATCTTTCCGCTTCTAAAAGCAACACTTTTCTCGACCATTCGGAGACCGATTGGGAACTAAGGGTAGAGGCTGCTCTAAGTACGGCAGACTCCTCTGGGCTTAGGCGAAAGGATACCCCCGGCTGTTTGAATTTGTCCGGGGATACCTTTGGTCTGCCTCTTTTTTTCTTTTCTGTCATACAAAAATAATTGTTGACGAAATGGTATTGATGTATTACATTTAAGTCAACAATCAAAAACGACCCATGAGCAACCACCTCTCATTCGACAAGCAAGTCTCCATTGTGTCCGCCCTCGCGGAAGGCTCCAGCATCCGGGGCATCAGCCGTATGCTCGACGTGGACAAGGAAACCGTGATGAACGTCGGCAAGCGCGTCGGCGAAGGCTGCGCGGCCTACCTAGACGACCGCATGCGTAACCTGTCCTGTGAACGGCTGGAGGCCGACGAACTTTGGGCCTTCATCAACAAGAAGCAGGCAAACTGCTTGCCGGAGGACTTTAAACAGGGTTACGGGGACGCCTACACCTTCGTCGCCCTCGATGCTGAAACGAAGCTCGTCCCGGCCTTCCATGTCGGCAAACGGGACTACAAAAGCACGAACCTTTTCCTTAGTGACCTCTCCATGCGGCTGACGAAGCGCATTCAGCTTTCGACGGATGGCCTGATTCACTACGCCCCGGCGGTGGAGACAACTTGGGGCGTGGGGATTGACTACGGGCAGATTGTAAAGCAGTTCGCATCGCCGGAATCGGCGGAACAGCGTAGGTATAGCCCTCCTGCCGTGGTTAAGGTGGACAAGGCCATGCTCGTGGGCCGTCCTGACCCCACCAAGATTTCCACGTCCTTTGTCGAGAAGCAGAATCATACGGTGCGGATGCACTGCCGCCGTTTTGCCCGCTTGACGAACGGGTTTAGCAAGAAGCTGGAGAATTTTAAGGCTGCCGTCGCCCTGCACTTCGCCTATTACAACCTCGTGAAATTCCACGGCACAATCCGTTGCACTCCGGCGATGGCTGCTGGCGTCGAGCGTTCACCCCTTACCGTCAAAGACCTCGTTTTCTTCTCCTACCAGCAATGAACCGCGAGCACTACCTAGCGCACCTCCAGAAAGCCATTAAGAGCGTCCACGGGGCCGATTCCAAGCATCTGGAGACGGTTCCTGTGGTGGAGACGTTCCAAGGTCGCCCGGTCTGGGAGGGAGACGTGGAAGTGTTCGCTCTGGTAGGCCATCCCCAAGCCTCCCGCTGCTACGCATGGGCCTATGACCATGACAAGGGTAGCAACGCCATTGCCGTGCTGGAGTTGCCCCCAGTCATCTCCCCGCTCACCGCAGTCCGGGCCTATGTCATGTCCGAGGCCAAGAAGTAAAGGCCGGAAAGAGCCGATTGTAAAAAGTCAGTGGTCATAACCGGACAGTACCCACGACCCTAGTGGCATTGACATGACACGGGATGTGGCCGACCGATTGGAAACATTCCTGAACATTCCCCTTGGACGATTGCCAAACGAAGATTCTGGATTGCAGGTGAATCGGCTGGCCTTGAACATGAGCCAAGTGGAGGAAATGAAACCTCCTGAAAATCCGGCCAAAATAACGGATAGCCGCGCCGCTTCCTATATCCGGCGATTCGGAAATTCTTCATGGGAACTTGACGCCATCGAACCCCGCCGTCTGGCTGCCTTGGTTTCCACGGCCATTAAAAATATCGTGGACATGAAGAAATGGAAGCTGACAGGGAAGGAACAGGACGCGGGCCGGAAATACATCGCTACAATGGCGAAGAATTACAAACCGTAGCCTACTGACTCCCCGCCAGTTGCCGAATCTGCTGCGCCACCGCCGGGGTCAACACCTTGTCAGACTCCCACCGCTGCTGTAACGCTGGCCGGTCGGCCTGTGGGGTCTGGAGGATGATTCGCAGCATTTCCTTGGCGCGGGAGCCGTCCGTAACCCCCAAGGACTTCAACTGCTTGCCCTGTCCATCTAGCTGGGCGGCTTGATGGAGACGGGAGAAGGCCTGCTGGAACTGCGGGTCGGCCTTGGCAGGATTCTGCGGGTCGTGCGGTATCTGGCCGGATTGGAAGGCGTGTTGGAGGAAGGCTTGTTTGCCGGAGTCCGGGGTCTTGGCGTAGGCGTCGTAAATATCGTGGACGGATTGGGAACGTTTCTGCTGGGCATCAATCTCCTCCTGTCGCGCCATCGGCAATTCATACTGCGACTTCTCCTCCGGCGTCATGGTCTTGTAGAGTGCCTGCTTGTCTGACGATGGTAGGCGGTTAAAGAGGTAGGTGTAGAGTCCGGCTGGGTCGGTGGCCCGCTTGGGTGCGAATTGCTGCTCGTAAGGCTTCAGGGGTTCACCCGTGCGCTCGCCAAAGAGTTGTTCGATGCGGTTCTGGAGCGTGGACTGGGAGATGTAATTGGGTGCGGGCATGACGCCGAAATAGGACGCCACCGCCCCGCCTGCACCACTCTGGGCCTTCTGCGCTCCGCGTATCCAGAAGGGGATGAAGTTGCTCAGGACGTATTTTCCAATCTGTCCGGCTTGCGCCCCGTAGCTGGCGTTGGGGTCGTGGATTTCATACCCATAGTAGTCCTTGTTGTGCGCGAGTTGGGAGATGGCTCCGATGAGGGGGTGGGCCTTATTGAGCAACGTGGTTCCGGGTTGGGAAGTGTAGGCGAGGATGTCCTTGACATACGTCGGCAGCATGAATCTCTTGTCATTCCCGTGCTGGTCTTTTTCGCCCGTGCGGAAGGCGAGGTAGTCGAGTCCCTTGGGGGCTTGCCCGGTGAATGCATAGGTCAAGGCTCCCGAAATGGCCGCGACCGTGGTAAGCAGAGAGGCAACGTAAGCCACCCGGTCGGGGATGTTCTCCGGGGCTTTGCCGGTTCTGGCCCATTCCGAGAAGAAGTGCGCGGCGTCAGGGAAGGCTCCCCCAATCTCTGCAATCGTGCCGCCCGACCAGCCGGGAGCGCGGACAAGCCCCTGCATGACGTTCTTCGCCGTGTTATTCATAAACAGGCGGTTGTATCTCACCTGTCCCAAGCGGGCGTCCACCCGGTTCCATGCCTGCCGGAATTGCGGAGCCAAATCCTCCAACGGCTTGCCGGGATTCTGCTCAATGATGCGGTTCGCCAAGTCCGCGAACACCCCGGCCTTCTGGCGCGGCACAAGGTAGTCCATGATGGGCTTCGCCATTAGCTCGGTTGCCGCCACCGGGGAGCGCAGAGCGGCCTTAATCGGATGCCCGGAAAACCAATCGCGGTAGAGCTTCGAGGACTGCTCGGTATTCAACCCCGGCTCCATCTTAAACCCGGCTCCGGCCAGTTCCGCCGCCTTCACCACCTGAGCCAACTTGGGGTCAATGACGCCATCCGGATTTCTCCATGCGTTGAGCACCTTGTCGCCCTTGTAGGCCGTGCCGATGGAGGCCGTAGCCGCATTCTTGGCCGAGTTGCCAAGGTCTGCCAGTGTGCGGTTGCCTCGCGCCACGCCATACAGGTCTTTCAGGAGGTTGGCATTCGCCGACACTTGGGCGTCTCCCGTGGTGAACCCGGCGTGAAAAGCCGAGCCAACCCCCAACTGCGATTGATTCAGGACGTTGGCTGTCGCCATCCAGCCTTTGTAGAGCTTGCCGAAATAGGGATTGTTGTAGAGCGAGGACGAGAGGTAGTTATTTAGGATGTCGCCGACTTCATTGGGGACAATCCGATAGCCGAGAATGGGCAGCCCGACGTATTTTTCGCCCTCCAGCTTTTTGAGTTCGATGCCCGGCTTGATGTCCGCAATGCCCTTGAGTTCCGGTTTTGACTTGATGAAGTTGTCGAACCATTTGAACACTCTCGGGGCCACCTCCTGCATCTTCTCCGGCGAATGAACGTAGGCTTCGAGGACTTGGGCGATTTTCTCATTCTGGGAGCGGGGATTACCCCCTCTTTCACCCGTCAGGTCGGCAATGTTGCGTAGTTCCGAGCGACCGGGAGCAAAGCCTTTGCCGGAATCGCGCTTCAGGAGATTGTTCCAGAGGTCGTATTTCTCGTCAAGCTGGTGGCCGAGTTCATGGGCGATGACGGACGTTTCGGTGCCGAATTTGGAGAGGATTTTGTTCTGGCCCTGAAAGGACAGGCCGAGGGCGCGTTTCGCCGGGAGCTTCATTAACCGCTGGTGGGACACCCCAAGCCGCTTGGCCGCATCCAGTAGTCCCTCGTAAACCGCCTTGTCCACGTGCTCCGCGACCTTCACGGTCGGAGGGCCGTAGATGGTGCCGTATTTGTCATTCACCTTCTGCCAGCCGTCAGGAACCTGCTCGTAGGGGCTTATCGTCTGGAGTTTGCCCTTGGATTTTTGCTGCTGGAAAAACTCATTCGCCATGATTGACCTGTCCATTTCCGCCAGCTTGCCTTTCACGAGGTCAATGGGATTGCTGGAAATGGGGCGCAGGCCAAGTTCCGCGCCGGTCATAATGTCGTCAAAGACCTTCCCCTTGCGAAAGGATTCCTTCCCCTTGAGCGGGGAGCGCGTCAGGTATTGCAACATGTCCTTGTCGCTCGCGGTGCCGTTCTTCAGGAACTCATCCACCGTTCCCTTGATGTAGGCTTTCTGAGCTGGCGTGGCTAAATTGGCGTCGAAGTCCTCGCCGATAATCCCTTCCGCCTTGGCCTTCTCCATCGCAGCGTTGAACGCCATTCTGGACTCCCGCGTCCACATGCCGGGAAAGTAGTTCTCGCGGATGGTCTGCAAGGGTGCTCCGGCAGCTTCCAGCTTCTCCAGCCTGTCCGTAAACTGCCTGTCCACCAAATCCGCCGCCGCCTTGAACTTCGGGTCAACCTCGCGGCCTTGCGACAAGTCGGACATGAATTGGATGCCCGGATTCTTTTCGGGTGGCAGCTTCTCATTGTGAACGCCCAAACGGTCGAACAACTTTTCGGATGGCTTTAGCTGAGAGGCAGACGCCTCGGAGCGGCGATTCATGGCTCCCAGTTTGCCCCCCAAGTCTTCAGCGGCACGGAGATGGCCTGCGCTCTTGGAGGAGGGCAGGAGAAGGGACTTAACCCCCTGTGCCACGGAAGTTCCCGCAGGCAGACCCGGCGTATAGGTGGCTTGGAGGGTGCTCACCTCTTCCGGGGTGTTGGCGATGGGAGTTTCGTCGGGTGGCATGGCCTTGATTCTGGCCCCGAACCCCAAAATCTCTCCCGGTGTCTTGCTGGTTAGGGCTTTTGGCGCAACCCCCACATCGCCCTTCACGCCCTGCACCTTCCCGCCCACCATGCGAGCGGGCTGCACATCCTTCACGGGCGAACCTTGCAGGATGTTGCTTTTCTCCAATTCTGCCTTGGTGTAGAATTTCCTTAGACCCTTCTCGTTCGTGAGGGAGATGCCGGTCGCGTCCTTGGGGAGCGTGAGCTTGACCTGTGGCTCCTTGTAGAGCACGGCTTCGGGCTTTACGGAAAGTGCGGCTTCCGCAGGCCCGCTTGACGATGGGGCTTGTGCAGAAACTTGCGCTGGTTGCTGAGGGCTGCCGCCTCCATCTGGGCTACGGCCTTCTTGAGCCCGAACTTGCTCTTGGTTCGCTGGAATTGCGGGCCGTGTCTCAGGTCGTGGAAACTGGCTTGCAGCGATTTCTGGCTGCCGGATTTGGGTAGTGGCATTGGGTTGTCCTCCTTGGGTGGTGGGTGGTTCTAAATTGGGCTTGGAGGGCGTGGTTTTAAGAGCGTCTCGGACTGATTGTTCAAATTTCTTGACCCCGGCTTTTTTAATAATCTCCTCGGCCTTGGCAATCACCGCAGCACGAGTCGGCTCATATCCCGCAATGCGCCGTCCAGTGGCGAACTCGGAAACCTCCCATGTGTTGCCGTCCTTGCTTAAGACAAAATTATACTTCGGAAGTGCCTCCAGTTTGATGAGCTTGCCGGAAGTGGGCTTCCAGATGGCGTTTGTGCCCCATTGCGGGGAATACGGTCGGCGCAGATAGACCAATTCCTCTCCGCGCTTAATTGGAGGAAGGTTTTTCAGGGCTTCTTCCTGTGCGGCGGCGTGCTTTTTCTGCTCTATGACGGCAGCTTCTTCCGGGGTGTTAAATCCGCGCTTGGGCTCTTCTGGTTCTGCGGGTTTAGCGGCACGTTCCTCTGCCAATGCCTGCTCCCATGGCCTTACGGGCGCAATCGGCGGTTGTGGCCGTCCGGCTATTTCCGCCGTCTGCAAATGCTCAATCCGGTCAGCCACTTGGTTCCTCTCCTTCTCCATTGCGGTATGCTCTTCGGCAAGTTTGTCAAATTCCTTGCCCTTGGCGGTATCGAAAGCGTCCTCGTGCGCGGCCATTTGAGCGTCTAAGGCTGCCATGCGATTCTGAAGTCTCACTCTCAGGGGCGCGGGCGATTCCCCGCCAACGGGGAGGAGTTGCTGGGCTTGAACTTGGGGCTGCGTCTGTGCCCCACCTTCCTTCCGTGGCTTCGGAGGATAAAGCTTCTCCACCGCTTCCGGCGCGAGCTTCTGAACCTGCACGTCTATCGGGAAAAGTGAGCCGTCCTTGGTGGCCAGCACGTTCTTGGGCTTGGCATCCCCAACCACAATCCCCGTCTGGCGATTAACGTAGGTCGTAGGGTTGACCTGCTCCAGTCCCTTAGCTTCCATGAAAGATTTTATCTCCGGCTTGGATGCCGCCACGCCGTCAACGTAGGGCTGGGAAGTCACAATCTGGAGGTCGTCCCCGTGTCCGAGCGTGCCTTCAACCTTGATGTCGTCGCCAAAGATGGAGTTGGTGAGAGCCAGCCGTTCAAGGTAGTCCGAGGGCCGGGCAATCCCCACCCCGGAGGCGTTCTTGCCGTAGTCGCCCGGTCGGGTGGTTTTGAAGTAGCGATTGGATTGGGGGTCGAACCACGCATCATGCTCCCCGCCGGAGGCTGTGAAGTCAGCCGGGGGCGTCACTCTGCCTGACAGGTTGGCTTGGTCGCTCAGGCTTTTGACGGCGAGGGCTTCATCGAGCGTGCCCGGAAATCCGCGCCCATTGTTCGCTGCGCTTGCTGCTGCGCGTGCTCTAACGTTACTCGCGGCTGTGATAAGCGGGCTTTGCGAAGCCACGCCGAGGTCGTTTTGTAGAACGGATACTTTGGTTGGTTCATTGGGTTCTGGGATGGCGGTTTCAGGTTGTGGTAAAGGTGCGGTAGCAGGAGGCGGTGAAACTTGAATGGTCGCGGGCGTGCCTTGTGGCAATAATCCACCCTCTGCCGTGGCATTCAGGGCTGCGGGAGTGGGGATAGGGGACGGGGCAGGCGCAGGAACGGGGCTGGAAGGGCCGGAGGGAGGGGTTTCGGGTGCTGGGGGTGTCTGGATAGGGGCCGGAGCTTCCGGTGCGGCCACGGGCGGTTGTAGAGGCAATGCAGGCTTAAAGGCGCGGTCGGTCAAGGCAGCTATGCCGTGTCCAAGCAGTTTCACCCCAGCGGCCCCGGCCCCAAACTGCGCCCCCGACGCCAACGCCTGCCCGATGTCGAAGCCGTTTTGCTCGCCGAGCGCGATTCTCGCAGGCTGGTCTTGGAGGGCCGATTGCGCCACCCCTGCACCACCCAAGATGGCTGCTTGCCTGCCCAATGCGGTCAGGCCAGCACGGGAAAGCAGGGCCGCGCCTTCCGCTTCCGGCCCTACGGGGGTAGCGGCAAGAGCCGGATTGTAGGCCACCCCACCGCCCAATTCGCCCACCGTTGCGCCCAATTTCTGCGCCCATGTATCGGCCTGCGTTGAGTCCTGTCGGGCCAGCCGCTTTGCTTCATTCACCCTGTCCTCCACGAGATTGTTTGGCACCGTCAGTTGGCTGGGGGAGACAGACGTAGCTTGAGCGGAGGCGGCTTGGGTGAAAAGATTGGAGCCTGCGGGAACTTCCGGCTGGGCCAACTGTCCATCCGGCGTCAGTCCGGTTAGAGTAGTGGAGTTGGCAGAGACCGGAGGCCGGGAAGTGGCAATGGAGCCGGGGGCCGTGGCTGACGTGACGAAATGGTCTATCAGGGAACGGGCTGCCGAGGGCGGTAACTCAATTCCCCGCGTGAAGTCATCGGCATACGCTTGGACTATCTGCTTGCGCTGGTCGTCCGTGAGGTCTGGGTGCGAAATCAATCCCTGAAGGGCCGCGTTCTGGGCTGGCGGGGAATAGGGAAGAACTCGACCGCCCTTGGCCACAATCACGGGTTGCACGCCATTCTCGCCAGCGGAAACATCTCCTCCCCGCGTCACGAAACGGGTTCCGACCGGAAGCTGTTTCCCTACTTGTGCGGCCTGCGTGACGGGCACGCTCTGGGGTAAGCCATGCTGCTGAAGAAAGTCCATGACCACGGCAGCCGTGGGTGGAGAGTCTCCATTCAGAGTGATGGACTGACCGCCGGGAAGATTGACGCCGTAGGAGGGCACACGCTTATCTTGCTCCTTTTTCGGTGAATGTCAATTTACTGCGCGGGCGTGAACGAAGTCTGGCCGCTGGGAAGGATGCTGAAGTTGAAGGTGTTACCCGGCGTGGATGTGTTGCCGGAGGTGGGAGCGGAGCGTGAACTCCCCAAGCCTCCCGTCAGGTCAATATCCGTCGAACTCTTGGGGTGTTTCAGTTTTTCCATCTTGGCCTGCGCGTCCTGAAGGTCGGTCTGAAATTCCGGGCCGAGATAATTCTGCTGCTGGGGCGGAACACCCTTTTGTCCGTTGTCATCCCACTGCTGCATCGCGGAATTATAGGCATCCCAGTTCACGTAGTCATTCAGGTTCAGCCCCGCGTCTGATGCCGCCTTATTCAACGAGCTATAATTCATCCGCTGCGCTCCCTGTGCGTTCATGTCGTTGGCGCGGGCGTTGTAGTAGGGCGGCAGGGCGAGGGCGAGGGCCTGATTCTTGGCCGCTTCCGCCCCGCGCTGGGCAATCTGGGAATTGATGTCAGCTATCTTCGCAAAATTTCCGGGGGCGGCTTGGAACTGCTCGAATGTCGGGGTCAGTCCACCCGTAAGCTGGGAAGCCTTGGAGAGGGCCTGAATCTGGGCAAGTGTCTGCGGATTAAGGATGGTCGCGCCCCCATCCGGCAAGTTCTTTACTTGGTCGTTAATTTTCAGAAGGTTGCCGAACTCCGCAAGTTGCTGCCGTGACTGATTCAATCCTGTCTGCTGCAACTGCTCTCCGGTCGCGGTGTTTTGCAGACCCCCTTGAGTGGCTGCGGTTTGGAGGGGAAGAAGCTGAGATTGCGCCCCAAGCTGCTGAGAGGCTAAGGCCGTTTGCTGCGGGAGGAGGCCAAGTTGCGCTCCGGCCTGTCCCGTCTGTAGTTGGGCCTGTGCATTTGCCGCCCGGATTCTGTCCACCATCGTCGCGGCATTGCTCGTGGTGTCTAATCCCTGATTAAACCCCTGCAATATCCGCGAGGGGTCGAGGGCAAAGAAATTCGGATTCTCAAACCCCGGATAGCGGGGAAAGTCTTGCAGGCCGAAACCGGAGGTGCTGGTGATGTCGGGCATGACTTAATGGAAGGAATACCCTCCGGCATAGGGATTGATGGATGACGCTCCACTCAAAATCGGCGTTGAGCCTGCTCCGCCATAACTGTTGGTTGGCGTCGAGCCGCCGAATGCCCCGCTCAAGGCCAGCCCGGAACCGAGGGCACCCAATAATCCGCCCCCAAAGCCGAGCCACGCATTGTTCTGCGCCGTCTGATTCGCGGCCTGCTGCTGGGCAAACTGATTCATGGCATTCTGATTGGCGACGTAAGCCGAACCCAGCGCACCGGGGTCTATGCCGGATTGCGGCAGGCCAAGTCCTTGCGAGAAATAGAGGGGGGAAAGGGACTGCCCGTAACCTTGGGTGAGGGCCGATGCCGCCACCGGCAACCGGCTTTGATTCTGGAGGCCATACCCCACATTCTGCCCCTGTGTGGCGACATTCAACCCCTGCTGCTGCTGGGCGAGTGCCTGATTCTGCTGGCCTACGGTGTTGCCGAGGCCGATATTGGCATTCGAGAGGCTAAGGCTGTTGAGGCCGAGTGCGGCGTCCGAGATGTTCTGGCCACCACTCCCATTTAGCGTGCCCGTCTGACCCGCCTGCGAAGCCCCCTGCTGCACGAGTTGGTTGCGAACGTCCCAAGGTAGTGCGCCGGGGTTCTGGAGCCTCTGGGCGACCAAATTGTTCGTCTGGGCCTGTATCGGATTCGCCGCCAGCGTCGGCATCGTGATGGTCTGAGGATTATACCCCAGAGAACCGGCAACCGCATTGGCTCCCTGAGTGGCGAGTGTGCCTGTCGTGGTGGCCTGCGGAACGAGCGAGGAAAGCGCGGACTGCCCGGACTGCTGGGCCTGCCAGAGCGCGGGATTGTATTGCTGCTGCAACTGCTGGGAGGCAGGCAGGTTTTTCGCTGCCTGTCCCGACACCAAGTTTTCCAACGTGGTGAGGTTGACTGGAGAGTAGGATGCTGTGCCGCCGCCGCCCATGGGATTATTTTGGTAGGTGAAGTTTTAAGTGTTGGAGGAAAAGGTCGTAAGGCCAGCAACGGGTATGGAAGGATGCCCGGCCAGCAATCGTCCGCATTCGGTGGCTTGCCACGAACGGGAGTCTGGGGATGTCCGGGTTGCTCTCGACTGCCAGCACAAATTTGCGGAGGTCTCCGGCGACGACCTGCATATACCAGCAGTCGGCGTCGGCGAGGGGGACGGGCGCATCGCCGTCTGCGGCGTGCTCGCGGTCGTGCTCCCACGGGTGAAACTGGACAAAATAATCGGGAGTGGAGAAAACATAAGCGTAAGAAAAATGCCACGCCAGTTGCGTCCAGAAGACTTTTTCCAGTCCGTTCCGTTGGTAGAGATTGAGCGCGGTGTTGAAATGAATTTCATTCGACATGACTAGCTTTTCACGAGAGTCCAATACGCGATGTAGGGCGGCAGGGTGGGAACGGGGGTAGAAGAAGCCCCGGTAATGCTCATGGTCGCGGCTCCCGTTCCGGGGTTGGAAGCGGAATTAGTGAGGTTAAATTCTGTCGGAGTCACTACCCCGTTAGTGCCGAATCCGGGAATGGTAATTGGGAGTGTGGAGGGAAGATTGGCTGCCGTGAGGGTTGCACTCGTCGCGCCCCCGGTGGCATTGTAGGCGTAGAGGTTGCCCGCCCCGATAATCAGACGGTCAATCGAAGCCGTGTCCTGCACCCAGCCGGGGTTCTGCGCGAGTGCCGCCGCCAAGGTCGCAGCCTTCACCGTCTTCACATCCCCCGGACAACCATCCACCGTATGCCATGACCCGGAGTAGAAAATCACATCTATATTGAGCGTGGTGTCACGAAATCTCTGATTCTGTTGGGGGTTGACGGGATACCCGGTCGTCGGCCCAAAACTCACCACGTCCCCGTAGCCAACGTAATTCCCGTCGCTGTTGATGACGAGCGGCATTCGCAATGTCGTGTCGTAATAGACCTGAAAGATTGTGCCCGGCGATGGTCTTTGCCCGGTGGTGCCAAAACCCGGAACCGAGGGGAGAAGTGCGCCGGGTGCGCCGACGAGTGCGCTCCAGTTGGCTCCGAAGGCCACCCACTGCCCGGCGTTAAAGTGATTGATGGAGATGGGCGTCCCTGTGGAGGCGTTTGTCTGGAACCACAAATCGTAAACAGCGGGGTCGGGTGCGGTCGGAGAAATAATATAGCGGAGAGAGGCTTGCGGGATGGTCGCGGGAACGTAAGTGGCGAGCGCGTCATTCCAGACATACCACGTTGTTCCGTCCTTGAGCCATGGGCCTTGATTGGAGGTGGGCTGCGAACCGCCGATGATGAAGGTCGAACTCCCCGTCTCCAAATAGAACTGAAGAATTGACCCCAGCAGGTTCGCCAATGCCTGCGCGTCACCACTCCAATTCGGAGGCACAGAGCCTACGACACATTGCAGGGGAACGGGTTGGGCGGTTGCCATGGGGTGTATTCTGCGAAAAGAAAAATAAAATGCAATGTATAAGCGAGACTAATAGCATTGGAGACGGTCGGCGGCATCCTGAGAGGCTTGCAGCACAGCCAGAAGAGCGGCGTTCTCCTGTGAAATAATCGAGGAAGCGGTCGCGGTTCCCGGCATGGGGGCGGTGCCGTAGGCTCCCGTGGGGCAACCTTGGGTGACGGTGGCCGTCGAGGTGTAGGTGGTGAAATTGGCGGTCGTGACATCCAACTGCAATGCCTCGCAGCCAAACGTATTCAGGGTGTGCGGCTGGTTCTCGTCCTCCTCACAAATACCCTGCTGCTTGTCGTAGGAGATGGCGTTGGCAAACAGACGGATGCCCTGCAACCCCATCCTCCCCGACCAGATAATCAGGGGCGAGAATGCCCTGTCCCGATACCACGAATAAATTGGCGACTCCACTCCACACTGATTGCATTCCGTGTCATTGTTGTCGGTGTTGGTCGAGGAGATGAGGCGAGTTTGTGGCTTGTAGCCCAACAGGGTTTGTTTGGCGTTCAACGGCGAAACCGCACCGAAAATCCCCGTCGTGGCGTTCATGCGCTTGGTCAGGTTTTTCTGGTAGGCTCCTTTTGTGCCCGCGAACATGCCGAGAATATCCACCGTGCCCAGCATCTCCGCAATCTCCAGCCGGTAGAACAGGAAGTCCTTGAGATTGTCGGGGTTGGCGAGCGCAAAATTGAAATACCGATGCTGCACCGCGCAAGTAATGGGCTGGCCATTGTCCGTCCTGTCCGGCAGAAATGCCTCCCAAATGCGATTCACCCCATCATAATCACAGGAGGCGTAGAAACACCGCTGCTTGCCATTGACGACCCCGGCCCCCCACTCCACGGGGCGCGTGCCTGTCCAGATGCCTTCCCATCTTGGCGGTGTGTATTGATTATTCGGCTGGGAGAAGTCCAAGGCCCAAGTGTGGCTGTTCTTTACATCCCCGGACGGAACCGAGAGCACAATATACTGCTCGAACGCGCAGGAAGCTACGCCCGTTAAATCCGGGGACAGGTAATACTTGGAATACGCCATCGGCTGGTCAGCGTATTGCACGATGGAGTTGATGGTCTGGCTCTGGGCTTGATTCAGGTTTATCCAGCCACCGGGAGAATACCACCACGTCAACCCTCCTTGGCGGGCGATGGAACGATGGGACACGCAGCCCGTCCAATAGTAATCCACTTGAAAGTCATTCGTGGTTGCCCATTGCGTCCTGTCCTGAATCCCGGCTTGCAAGAAAGAGAAGGTGCGGTTGGTGAAGATGATGAGTGAGGCGTCGGCGTAGGGTTGCACCAGTCCCGTTACGGTGTCAGGGAAGGAGAAGCTGTTGAGGTTCGAGAGATAGACCTGTTCCGAGAAATGCAGGGGGTCGCCGATGTCGGAAGCGAACACCTGATTCCCGCGTGAAACCCACAGTCTGTTTCCGGCCCATGCCATCCACAGGCCCATGACGGTCTCGTAAGTGCCGGGTGCGACGATGACATCCCCGGAGGTCGGGTCGGTCACGCCGGAGGGAGTGGGATTCAAGTGCCGTCCCTGTCCGCCATCCCAGTAGGCCGCTCTGGAAAACCCATCCTGCATGACGACCATCGGCACGGGGGGATTCAAAATGGTTTTCTTGCCATCCGCGTCATAGGTGGCTGTCTGGACACACTGCGCCCATGCGATATACTTGGCTTTGGCGTAGAACTTGATGCCCGGAATCTGGTAATACGAAGTGAAGGGCGCGGGGCTGACGTAGATGAGGCCGTCCACGGCGGCGAGAAATTGGGGATGGCCGTTGAAGGGCTGGAAGAAAAAGAAACCTTGGAGATTCCCGCACGGCAGTCCAAAAATGGAGGCGTAACCCGGACGGTTTTGAAGTAGTCCACCCCGGCAGCTTACGTTCTCGCCAAAGACATACTTGTCCTGCGTGAGTTGCAGGGGGTTCGTGCAGGAGTCCATGCCACCCCCGAAATAGAAGGCTCCATCCTCCACTTGTCCGGTAATGGGTGCGGCTGCGGGCATGGCTAACCTCCGTAACCGGAGCCTCCATAGTAGGGGCCGTAGCCTCCCGGATACCCTACGGTGTCCGAGGCGGGATACCCATAGAGACTCGCATTCTGCGCTCCGTCGCAGACATTCACTTGCATGCCTATGCCGGAAATGGCGTTCCTCGCTTTCTGCTCCTCCTGAGCGAACTGCACGGCCTTGATTTCAAAGGGCGCGGCCTCCGCGAAGTTCTTGTTCCGGTAGTAGAACACCGCCTGCATCATCATCTGGAGGGCGAAGCGGGAGTCCAAGGGGATGAAGTCGTTGAGGCCCGAAACCCGAAGAGTCTTGCGACGGTAACGCATCCGTATCTGGGATTTGCAGGGGAACCTCACACGCCGATACATCGGCTGCGTCTCCTGCGGCTCATAGTGGCCCAGCAGGGTTCCGAGGTTGTCCACGGTATCCACCGCCCAGAGCTTCACGAACCCGTTGGTCGGCTCACGCACAATCCGGTCAATCCATTTTACATACACGTCGGTCGCCACCGCCGGATTGTAATTCTGAAGCAGGTTGATGCCCGGCGTGGTCGTCCCGTCCTGATTGAGCGTGATAAGCGGCGTGCCGTTGATGTCCGTGCCATACACCCAGAATGCCTTGTTCTGGTCGGTGGCGAATTGGAGGGTTACAAGGAGCTTGGAGGGGACTTTGATTTCGCGGATGATGGGCCGCTCTCCCGCGTCGTCCCAAAACCCCGCCGGAACCCAGCCTTTCGGCCCCGTGCCGTTGATGTGGTAGATATACCACTTGTCCCGCGCAATGCTCGGAACACCGTTGGCCGAGACTGCGAGGGGCGTGCCGACATCGTAGGGGAGGGTGACATACGACTCACAGGTGCAGAGCGACATTTCCGCTAGGTTCGCATCCCAGCCGGGACTCGCCTTGGCTGACAGCAATTCGATGGCGTCGGATATGCGTGCCAAGAGAACATCGGGATTGCAGTTCCCGAAGATGTCCCTCGCATCATACCAAACGTCGCTGACAATCATAGGAAATTAACCCATTCTCGCCCGCATTTTGGCCTGCATCTTGTCCTTCACCGCCTGCTCGACTCCATCCATCGCGGACTTCATCTGCGGCACGGGCTGGGGAGAAGACGGCGCGGACTTGGGCGAACTGTCCATCGCCACGGGAGCCATTTCATGCACCTCCATGTCGTGCGTGGTCGAGCCATCCGGGTTGACCTTGTGGCCGACCTTGTTGACCTTGACCATCATGTGCGACATGCCCATCGGAATCGGATGCCCGGCATCGGGCTTGGACGCGGGCATTTCGTGGGTGACGGAGAGCATTGGGTAATGCGGTTTCGGCGGCGCGGGAGCCGCGCTGTCGGTGGACATCTTGGGCTTGGAGCCCAGCGGCATCCATTTCAGACCTGACGTGGACGAGTTTTTCATAGGTGAATTGAGGGTTGATTGAGGATTAACGGTTTGGCGTTAAATTGTCGAGCTTTTGCCGTCCCATGCTTTCCACTTGGGGGTGGGGAGTGGGCACTTCATGGCCGAGAGGCGCATCTTGCGCTTGGCGGAACAGCCACAGATGTTGCACTTTCCTCCAAGGCGGTCGAAGTGAGAGCACCCTTGGCAGACCGCAATGCGCTGGTCGAAGATGGCATCGGGAACATCCACGGGCAGGCCATTGACCGCCGCTTCGTAAGCCACGGTGCCAATCGAGCGTATGAGATTCACCGCCATCATGCCCACGGAGGGCGGATGGTTACGCACGGAGACATTCCCCGGCGATTCATAGACGGCGGGAAGTTCGGCGCGGCTTAGTCTGCGAGCAGTCATGGTTGGACAATTACGCTGGCGGTGTTGGAATTGCCATTCCCGTAGAGACCAGCAACTTGACACCAGAAATGTTCTGTCCCGGGCCCTCCGGCGGTGCGCGGGAGACTGGAGTTGGTGGCACCAACGATAGGGCTGGATGTATCGCCAGAGAGACCGACATACCACTGGTAGCCGAGAACCCCAATACCGGAGACCGAGGCCGTGAGGGTGAAGGGCGTGCTGGGGTGCGGAAAGAGAGGTATCCACGTCACCACCACGGTCGGGGGGTTGTTTTGAATCACGACCACGGCAGTCGGGCTGTTGGTGGAACCGAGGCCATTCGTCACCTTCACCCAGTAATTATAGGAGCCGGGAGTGGCCGTATTGGTCGTAATCGTGTAGGAATTGTTGGTCGCTCCTGCAACGGGCTGCGTGGTGTCTCCCGTAAAACCGAGATACCACTGGTAGGTCAGAGTGGGCGTCCCAATGGCCACGACCGAGAGAGTGAAGGACGAGGGTTGCTTTACGGTTCCGCCTGACGGGGCGGAGACGATGACAGGCGCGGTCGGCGCGGCCCCTACAATGACCGTAGCCGTATTGGAATTGGCCGACCCATAGGCATTCACGGCCTGCACCCAAAACGAGCTTGTAAGCAAAAGCGCGAGGGTCGTATAGGCCGGGAAGTTTGCTCCGACAATGGGCTGGCTCTGGTCGCCGGAATTGCCGAGATACCACTGATAGGTCGGGGCCGGGACGCCGGAGGCGGCGGAGAACAGGGTAAAGGTCTGCCCGGAGTTAATTTGGCCTCCCACGGGTTGAAGCTGGATTTGCGGGAGTTGGACTTGGGTGCAGGAAAGCCCGGCAAGAGCCTGTTGGTGGGCCACGGTTGCAGCCAAGGCATCTGCCGCAGCCTGTGAAATTGGGGAGAAGTAACTGCCTTGTGGAATAGTGACGGTAACGGCATCACCAATGGTTCCCGGTTGGCAGGTTGCGGTAAAGGACTGGTCGGTATTGGCGAATAACACATCCTTGCAGCCCTGCTGCTGAAGGAGATACAGGGCTTTCTGTGTGGCAGCGAGAGTCGCCAAGGCATCGGCCTGCGCCTGAGAAGTCCCGTAGAAGGTGTTGAGGGGAACTGCGACAATTCGGCTCAGGAGCGGATTGGCGGCACAAACCTCATCTACTTGCACAAAGCGATTGCCGTAGAGGGGCGAGTTCTGGTTCGAGCCTATGCCTCCCTGTAGGAGCGAGAAGTTACGCGGGTCGTAGGGGTAGGATGTTCCACATGGAACATCGTTCGGCCCTGAAGAGATGTCCGGCCCCGTGATATAGACTTTCGGCCCGGCAGGAGGGGACGCATAAGGCACCTCCACACATTTGGGCGTGAAGGGAATGAAGCCCGCATTGGGATGGGCGGTCGGAGGTCTGGGTGAGGCTATCATTAACAGCCGATGCAGGGGTAAACGGTGGTGGAGTCGGCGGAACCATAGGGGCCGGTAACTCGACACCAGACCGGGAAGGAGCCACTTAGAGGCACGTCCACGGTATAGGTGTTTTGGTTGAAGCCAACGGGAGTGGTCGTCGCCCCCGAAACCCCCTGATACCACTGGTAGGCCAGTGTGCCCACCCCTGTCGCCACTACCGTAAACAGGCAGGAGCCATCGGGTGACGGGTTGGGTGGCGTGCAAAAGACCGAGGAAATGACTGGCGGATTGGCGGTGGCCGTCACTGTCGCCGTCGTGGAGTTCAACTGCGCGTAGGCGTTGGTGAACTGCACCCAGTAATTGACTGACCCAAGGCTGCTTGTGGGCGCGTTATAGGTGCTTCCCGTCGCTCCTCCAATGGGTGATGAGGTGTTACCGGACAGACCAACATACCACTGATAGGTCGGATTGACCGCGCCAGAAACGACCACGGATAGGGTAAATACCCCGGATGGCGTGGCGGGGGTCGAACCTCCGGTTGGTTGGGTTTGAATGGCCGGAGAAGCGACCGTCACCGTGGCCGTGCTGGAGTTGACACTCCCGGCAGCATTCGTGGCCATGACCCAATAGAAGGCCGTGGAGGAAAGCAAGGGGGTGATGTAAGTGCTGCCGGTGGCCCCCGGAATAGGACTGGAGGCGTCTCCTGCGTGCCCCGAAAACCACTGATAGGCGGCGGCTGGAATGGCGAGAACTTGCACGGTCAGGGTGGCGGATTGTCCCTGAAAAATGGAGACGGAAGATGGCTGCTGGGTAAATGACGGAGCCTCGGTCTGGCCGCACAATGATTGGGCCTTGGCAAACGCCAGATTATAGGCTTGGGTGTCGGCGTCCACTTGCGAGACCTGCGAGACATACGCTCCCACAGGGGAAGTGTATTGCTGGACTTGGCCGTTGGGACACACCGCGTTAGCGGTTTGGGCGGCGGAGAAGAACTGGTTGTTGCACTGGACTTGCGCTTCTGCCGATTGCAGGGCGTATTCGTAGGCCGCAACATTGGCGTCATCCACGCTTTCGTGTGAGAATACGGTGTTGGAGCCAACTCCGACTGTCACATCATCCCCGGCCCCGGAAGAACATCCGGCAACCGCAACCTGCTGGTCGTTCCCAAAGAAGGGAATCTCCACGCATTGATTAAGCGGCCCGATGAATTGCGCGGGGTCGGCACACTGGCGGTTCCTGCGGCGGGGGGGCTGTCCAAGCGGAAATTGATTGTTGGGGAACCCACAGGGGTTGCAGCAACAGTTGTCTATACGCTCGGATTCGGGCGTCATGGATTGCCCGGCTACGGGTTAGAGTTGTTTCCTGATGGAACTGTTTTTGCCGTTGGTGTCCGCATAATTGACATACGCCACTCCACGGAGGATGGAATAAAGCGGAGGTGAATCCTGCGACGCGGTCATTTGCCCCTGCACTCCTTGGGTGCTTATGACCGCTCCCGCCGGAATGGGGTCAATGGAGGCGAGTGCCGATTCCAATGCGGCCACCTGTCCGGCGTCAGTCACCGGATTGAGCACGGTGCCACCTGTGAGGATGGTGCCGTTGGGCCCCGGAACCGTGGAACGATTTGGAGTTGGGAAATACCAGTTTCCACTGGTTTTGATGTAGTTGTTTGGAGTCATATTTGAAAGGCTACCAAGCGGGAAAGTGCTTGGTCACGCCATTGAATTGAAAGGGAACCCACGCAGTCGGATTGCCCACAGACGGAGCGTTGGTCAACGTGCCCACGGAAGCCCCCGGCCCACTCGTTCCCGCAATCCCTATGGTAGCTCCAAAAGTTGCCACGCTGGGGCTGGAAAAATCCAGCGCATGGGTCGTGCCGTCGTCGGCGTAAAGGATGCGATTGGCCACATCCAAGCAAAAATGACCATCCACTCCACAATCGGCGATGACATTACCACTCAAGTTTAGGAAAATGTTGCCATTGTCCGCATTAAGGTTGCTGTTGGAGCCGTCAAAAAATGGAGTCAAGCCGTCGGCATAGTAAATGAGGGGAGCCGAACTATAGTCCATCATTATCGAGGTTCCGTCGCTGGCGTAAAACAGGCGTTGGTTGGGGTCAATTGATGGCGCATCCAACACGTCTGCGATGTATTGCGTGAAGCTGCCCGTGGAAGCGCTGGATTCCACGCTGGAAGTGGAGTTGGCCGTAAGTCCCCCGCAGAGTAGATTGTTAAAAAGGCCGCCCCCAAAAGAAACCCCGTTGGGCGAGGAAATCCCCACGGCGAGCGGAAAATTACTCCATGTCGGCAACGGGGAACCTGTAAGGGTGCCATTGTGGTTGCCTGTGTCGTCCACGAGTGTCGTGCCCAGTCCCGCGGCCATGTTATAGACAAAAACAGTGTTTGCATCGCTCGGCCATGAGGAAGCCGGGAGAAAGCTGTTTTGATAACGGGCGGTGTTGGACAGGCGCACCGGCCCGATGCTAAATGCAGCATAACCGAATCCGCTGTTTATCTGGCCAAGGGTAAAGGCCGTTGGGGAGGTGACGAGGGAATCTCCAATATGAAAATTGGGAGACATAGCTACCTGTTGGCCATTCTGATAGAGATAGACCCCAGCCGCACTTGAGTTCCACACTAAAGCCCAGTGGTTCCATCCGGCAGCCCACGACCAAGGATAGAGGATTTCCAAAAATCCTTGGGTCGTAAATTGCATCCCGCACCGAAAATACCCCGGCGGAGTGGAGGAGCCCGCGCTCCCCGTAGCTTCCATGAAAACCCCCTTATTGCTGCCGTTCCAGTTGCCCATGGCAATACTGGGAGAATCGTTGGTATTAAGCCACATTTCCAGCGTGAAAGACCCTGCCGGAGAAAAGGCGTTGCTGGCTGGGGTCGTCGTATAGTTCTGTGTGCCGTCAAACGCCAAGCAATATGAAGACGGGGTGGGCGTCGCCAGAGACGCTGATGTCATGGAATTGTTTAAAATAGCCATATTATGAGGTGGTATATCCTTTGACGGTGAAAACAATGGTTCCGGTCAATCCGGCGGCAAAGGTTATGTAGAGAATCTGGGTGTCGGCATATTTCAGCACGCTCAAAACCTGAATGCCGTTCGCCACCGTCCACGTTCCATAGGAAACATCCCCGGATGTATTGCCGAGTGAAATCTGTTTCGTTGCCCCCGCCAAACTCCCAGCATTGGCCACCAAGCTCTCTATCATAAAGTTGGCCGGAACGACAATGCGGTTGGAACCCCCAAGATACCCGGAGGCCGTGAGAGTCCACACGAATTTAGAAGAGAAAATGTAGTTTATTTCCTTGCTACCCGGAACATTGGAGGGTGCGCCTTGCAGGAAGTTAATCTGGTTGGAGGAATGGTCGAGCCACTGGCCCGGCGACGGCTGGATGCCGTTGGGCTCAAGGTCGAGAATTACGCCGATGGGCTTCAGGGTGCTGCCGTTTGTCCAAGTCGTCGGCGTCTGCGTGCCCAACCCGGAGCAAACAAACTCATTGCCTGTGGCATTCGTGGCCCCGAGGTTGGAAAAGTTATCCCCCGCCACGAAGTTGACAATGCGATACCGTTGCACGCCCTTGAGCGTTCCTGATGCCTGCGTCGTCTGATTGCCCCATTGGTCGGACAATTCGATGGGTGCGCCAAGATAGAGTTGGGTGATTTGTGCGGCTGACAGGGCCCGATTCCACACCCGGCAAATGGAAATCACGCCGGGGAAGTCGGCTGTCCAGTCACCCCCAACGTTAATGGGAGCACTCCCGTTAGTCGGGAATCCCGTCCATCCGGCACTTCCAATAACCGGAATGGACACGCCGTTGACATAACCGGTGGCCGCAGATGCGCCCGTCCCGCTAATCGGTATGGCCATGTGATACCATTGACCCGTCACAAATGTCCCCGCCGCCGTAGTGAAGCCAAATCCAGCCGACCCCGTCCCGAGGGAGAGCGCGAGCGAACCATCCGTGTTGATGTCAATGTGGTATTCACGCTGCCCAGCACCAGACAAGTATTTGTCCATCAGGGTGAAGTTGCCAGTGAAGCTATCAATCCAGAAGCGCAACTCGAAAGTCACCTTGTTATCGGGGAAGCTCAACTGTGCGGTGTTCCCGGCTAGAGAGGCGTTGCCTCCGGTCGTGTTGTTAAACTGATAAAACAGACCATTCATCGGCACGTAAGGGGAGCTGCTGGAGACTATGGCGGCGGTAGCAGCCTGCACGAACGCGGTGTCCGCAATCTTGGTGGTGCTATCCCCAAATGCCGGAGTTGTCGTAATTGTTGGAACGCCTAAAAGATTGACGGACGGCTTTATGGTCGGATTCGGGTAGGTGCCCGTCAAATCGCCGCCAGCCGCACCCGTAGGACTACCCCCGCCTCCACCCCCGCCTGTTTCCACGACATTCAGAAGCGCGGTGGTGGCCTTGGCTTGGATGATTTCCGGGGTATCGCCCCCGGTTGCCGTTGTATTATCCCCCGGCACGCCAATCTGATTCAACACGTTCTTGTTATTGAAGACCGGGGATTGGGTGGCGTCGTAGGTGAGGTCAAGGGCCATGTTAAAGGGGGTCGTTGTTGAGGACGAGTTTCTTGGTCAAAGTGACGAGGGTATCCACCGATGAGGGAGAGAATGCTCCGGCTTCACCGAGGAGGATTTTGTAGGCGTAAGTGAAGTCAGTGTCATCGGCTGCGGCCATTTCGGTTGCGGCATTGATGAGGATTTTGCGCCAGAAGATGTCGTTGGTGTCGAGGTATTCCGGTTTCTTGATTCCGCCCTGCTGGACAAGGATTTTGCGGAGCAGGGTGTTGATGTTGTCGTCTGAGGCCCAAGTTCCGCCCGACAGAATCAGCAGTTTCGCCAAGGCTGTGTCGAGGGTATCGTCAGGTTGGACGGCAGCCATAGGGTTCCGCCTTCCCGACCGCTCCTAGGGGCGTTTGCGCCCCGTAGGAGGGCCAAGGAGACAGAGGATGAACTACGAGGTTTCCTTAGCGCAGGTTTGCAGCCCGATGTCGGTCTGGCAACGCTGGTAGGCGATGGCGCAGATGCCCCAAGTGCGGAGCGGCTGGTAGGCGCGGACGAACATGTAGTCGAAGTAGCCGAACTCACCACGGGGATTGCAACCCATGTCCTTGTTGTTAATCCAGTGGAGTTCGCCGTTCCAGAACTGGTGGGGGAACACCGCTTGGGCCTCGCCCGTGTAGTCTTCCGGCACCAGCTTGCGAAGGGTGTTCTTCGTCAGGAGGAAGCCGATTTCGTAGAGGGCGATTTGCCAGTTCGGATTCACCACGTTGTTGTAGCCGAAGGTGGCGGGTTCCGTGATATACGGGTCAATGAAGGCCGGGGAGCCGTCCGCGTTGATGGCGTTGAAGCGGAGGGGCTGCTGGTCAATGCCGAACTGGATGCCCCGGTAGGGGTATTCAATCCACGAGTAACGCCATTCAGCCTTCTTCGCGTCGTCGTAGGAGCCTTTGATGGCCGATTGCACGTCCGACTTGATGTCGCCCGTGTTGCGGAAGATTTCGATTTGCTCGTAGGAGAAGATGCCCGCGAACATCCCGTCAGCCGAGCCGGGCCAGAGTTCGATGTCGCGCACCCGGTTCCGCATCTCGTTCATAATGGCGAGGAGGGCCTGCCACGACATGTAGGCGTTCGGGAGCCCGTAGCCCCAGTTGTAGGGCGTGGAGATGGAGAGGAAGTCGCCCGTCAGGAGGGTGCCGATATTGCCTGCGGTGTTCGCCACGAACTTGAGGCCGGAGAGGTCGTGGTAATTGATGCGGGCGTCAATCAAGTTCAATTCATACAGGCCTTTCTTCATGGTATCAATGTAGATACCAAGGGTTTGCAGAACTTGGTCGTAGGTCTGAGCCACGCACAAGAGTTCCGAGCGTCCCGTCATATACGCCGGGGTCGTCTCGTAGGCGTTGTTGGAGGGTTGTGCGATGGGGCCGGAGACGCCGCAAGCGTTGTTCAGCCACGGGGAGAATGCCGGGCGGGTGTAGCTCTGGTTCATCACCGGGCGACCGGGAATCAGCGTGCGAATCTGTTGGCCCATGTTCGCCGGGAAGGTGCCGCCGTCCAAGGCATTCGTGTAGGGGTCGGACAAGGCAATATACGCCTGATTGATTACCTGCCACTGCGGAATCTGCTCCGGTAGGAGGTCGTTCCAGTCAGCGGGGGTGAGTTGGCAATGGTCAATGGTGGATTGAGACATGTGGAAAGTTCCGTCTGTGCCCGACTGACTTTCCTACGCCAATCTATCGGAGTGAGTATCTTGGCAGGCGTCCCGCTGGGCGATTGTTCTTCCCGTCCCGGTATGGACGGCGGATTATCCGTGGCTCAGGGGGCGGAGAGCCTAGGGTTTTACGCCTCGCTTGACCTTCGCGGTCTTGTCTTCTGGGTCGTCCCCGGCTGCGGGACTGATAAGCCTGACCGGAGGGTGGACGGTCTGATACTCGCCCTCTGTGGCAGGATTGTGGAGAAACAGGGAAATAAATCAACGAAAAATCTTCATGCGCCACTTGCATTCCCGCGCAGATGGTGTAAATAATGGCAACATGAGAGCGATTTCTCCCCTGCAAAAACGGGTGCTGGCCTTCCTCGTTCTCTTTCAATCCGACAACGGCTATTGCCCAAGCATCATTGAAATGACCAAATTTTTCGGGTTCAAAAGCACGCACGCCATCCTGCGCCCTCTGATTGCCCTTGAAAAGAAGGGGTTTATCCGGCGTAAGTCGAGGCTGGCCCGCGCCATCACCATCCTCCCATCCAAGAGAAAGAAATCGCCATGACCCCCGCCGCACACAACCCCACCGACGCGCAGCTTGCGGAGTGGCTGAAGGGGAAGGAATGCACTGTTGCGGGCTTTACCTACAACTTGCCATTTGTAGTCGAGTCGCCAGAAAGAATCACTGGCATAGATAGCGCAAACCTGATGGTTTCTCCAAGAACCGAACCGGCTACGCATAAATCTGTCGCCCGCATTCTGAACCTGCACTTTGCGCGGGAGTTGGGCGTGGGGTGCTTTGGGAAAAATCAGAATCCTAGCTCGAATCCAAAAGACTATTTCGTAAAAGCTCCGGGTCATAATCCCGATGGCCTATCTATTGACCAAGTTGGGAATGGGTATAGGCTGCTAGAGAAAGGAGAAACCACAATCATCGGTGACGAATTAAAAATCTACGGCGGCTGGCATCCTTGTGGAATCCAAGGGCGGGAAGTTGGTGCTATCAACGCAGAAAATATGTATCGCCGCAAGCTCACGCCCGCTTCCGAGGAGCTAACCAAGGACGAGGAGATGACTAGCGAAGGATGGAGCGTATGGAGGCCCGTAGCAGATGGCCAGAAAAAACTCCCCGTATTCCGGTATCGCAAGCGGCAGGCTCCGCAGCCTCTAGACTGGAGCGGAAGAGTTATATACGACTCCGCAGGGAACATTATTTCCGATGAAAGAAAACCCAAGCCCATTGCCGTCGAGTGGTTCCCGGTGGAGAGCGGGAAGATGCCGTTGGCTAACGAAGTTGTTTTGTGGTGGCGCGAAGACCGTAAAATGCAAGTTACGGGAACCTATAACGAAATGAACAAATACGGCATGGCCGATTCCGTGATAACCCATTGGGCCAGAATCCCCCAAGTCGAGCCGCCGAAGGGAGGGGGAGCGTGAGTGACCATCCTAAGATGCCGGAGTTAGTCAAAAAGCAACTGCAAGAGTTGCGTGATTTCATCAACGATGAGATGATTGTGCAAAGCCTACTTTACGACATGAATCTCCTACCCGAACAACTTGAGGAAGGCTCCAAGGAATTTGCTATGATGGTCAATATCGTTTGCCACTTCAAATCATTTAAGGAAGAAACATTGAAGAAATAACCCCCCCGCACCAACCGAGGAGAATTTATGCCTAAACCAAAAATGAAATGCCACCGCTTTCAGCTTGTTGTGATGACCCACATAACAAGGAAAAGCGCGGAGCGTGAACTCCTTTGCGCTTTCGCCTCCCGTAAACCCGATAGCTTGAACGTTGCACTCCTAAGCAAGAAGCCATGACCCTCCCGCTCATCCTCCTCTTCCTGTCCTACGTCGCCTGCGGGGTGCTGGACTATGGATTCTTTTACGCGCACCTAACGCATATCTGCTATGGGCTTGATGACGTATCGGAGAAAAAAGCCAGAAAGTATTGCTCTGTATTTGCCTTACTTGGGCCAATTTCGTTGTTGGCGGGATTCTTCGCTGGTCAATGCAAACATGGACTCCTCTACCGCCGCCTCACCGATTACGAAATCGCCAAGCTGATTGAGGAGCAGAACAAAGTTTAACCTATGAAAACCATACGCATCCAATGGAAGCCAAACTTGGCTCCATCTGAAAAACGCATTATACTCACGCGAATCAAGTGGGAGAATGTCGAAACAAACAAAGCTGGTTTACCGCTAATTTGTTCAAATAAGCTCTCTTTGAGCCTGTGCTGGAAGATTGAGGATTTGTGGATTGGCGCATTCTGGAGGCGCGATTCGTTCCGTGATTTCACCCTTTGGATTTGCTTGCTTCCGTGCATACCAATCCGCATTCACTGGGTTAAAACATGGGGAGGCGTATATCCATGAAAGGCTGGACTGACAACGACATCGCGCTGCACGAGGCGAGGATGGCGGCTAAACGCAAGTTTTTGCCGCCTGAGCTACGCAAGCATCCAATCATTCCCGACCCCTACCCTGATTCTTATGAGCCAATTCCACGCAACCCTCAACCTGTCCACCGGGACGCTGACGATTCAGCTAAAAGGACTCGGCCCCGTCCCAAGTTTCAAAAACGGAAAGATGCTGTGCCGGGGTCGGCTGATAACCGCGCCAAAAAAGCAAAGGTTTCAGGAGAGCCTAGTCCTCGCTATCGTCTCAGCGTTACGGTCGTGTGTGCTGATAAGCGACGGCGAGACGCCGACGGGATGCTCTCGGGAATTGCTGATGCTACAATCCATGCCCGTGGACGATTGCAGGCAGGTAGTTCCTGAAATGTTTATCCGCGCCATAGACGGCCCTGAAGATTCCATAACCATCGAATTGAAACAACTCAACGAATGCACATAATCCCGCTTGCCAATCCACCTGCCGCGCCATTCACTTTCCCTTTGCTGGGGTCACTCATTAGAACTCCCTTACTTTGCTGGGGGCTGTTTTGTAAACTCCCTTACCGCAAGGCCGAGGCAGGGCGATGCAAGACTCGCCGTAGCGGCCCCAGCACTACTTTCAATGAAACCTCCTCCATCATTCATCATCCGCGACGAAGACTTGCCGCCCGGATGCCTAGAGTTTCGCGCTAAGATGAAGCCGCTATACGACGCTGCGATTAAATGCCTGATGGCGATGCCACCGGAAGCTCGCGAGCGATGGCGAATTTTGGTAGTGGTACAGTTTGAATTATAAAACCCGGCTTTGGACTGGAATTGGGCAGCAAGCATGATATGTTGGGGCTATGCCGAAACGAGACTTTGCCCAGATTGCCTTTGACGTGGTTCAACGTGCCACAGGTGTAGTACCGCCGCCGCCAGAGCCAAAGGCCAGCGCGGTCAAAGGCGGACAGGTTAGGGCCAGCAATAGCTTGTGTCCAAAAAGAAATTGGTCAATGAGCTTTGCTCGGCGGCAGGTGCGCCACCGATTTACGCTGACATTGAATTATCTCAATCGACAGGCGGGGTGACGCGACCAGACCAATATTTTGGCCGACCACTTGCAACGGTTGTACGAGAAATACTGCAAGCCGGGAAGTCGCGGGGATTGAGCGCAATTTCGCTGGAAACACTTTATGACTCTATGAAGGCGGGCGGCTACCAATTCGACAACAAGGATAGTGTGATAGCCGCTCGTAACGTGGCGATTGCGCTAGGTAAGAATCCCGCTTTCATTAAAGTCCCCAATACCGATACATGGGGGCTTGCAGAATGGTATCCCGGTGCTACTCGATACAAACGCACTTCAACCAAACCAGCCGAGGCGGTCGCAAACCCGCCGCCACCAATTCCGGCTGTCGCTGAGGACGAGGAGGAGGAAGTGGTACCCGGCTAAAGCACAAATTTACGAAAAACCCCGTGCCGTGCTTGAAACACGCCGGGGTCTAAGACTTTCCGGGCGAACCCATCCGTATGACCGGACAAGCCGCCGCGATAGTTCAGCAATCACTAGAATTATCGCATCAGCGGCCACGGTTGTCAATGGGTTTTGCCCGGATATCCACAATGGTTATCCAACCCAAGCCCAGACCCGGCTATAAACTGGTCGCCATCGTCAAACGGGTGAGAAACCCGCGTACAGGTCGCATTCAATATGCGCCTCCTGGTAGCGGCATCCCCATCTGGCGGAAAGTCTAGTCCTACATAGGCGTGCCGTCCGGCGTAAAAACCGGGCGGCATTTTTCTTAAAATACCCCCTTGACATAGCAAGCATAATAAGCTAATTTGACACCATGAACCAATTAAGCCAAGACCAACGCGCCCGCGTCATAGCCTGCCTCTGCGAAGGCAGGGGTCGCAACGAAAATCTGGGAGGTAGTTGACATTATCGCCCTACTAGACGCACAGGAAAAGGCGGCATAAAAAGATGTTGCCGCAACTATATCCGGTGTTAGTCTCAATGCGTGAGCGAAGACACCCCCAGCGAAGCCTCCGGCGATAGTCCCTTTCAATTGGAGCCAACTGCTCCACACAAGGCCGGATTTGAAGCCCTTTCTAATACGAACGGGTTTCTTTTTTGGTGGGCATCTGACTTGGCAAGTCTTCTAGGATACGAAAGTTTGCAAGGCTTTCGCAAATCCATCGAAAAAGCTATGGCTGCACTTATGAGCCTAAATATACCCGTCATGGATAATATTATCCAGACTTCAAGGGACGTGGCAGGGAAGACCGTTCAGGACTACAAACTTTCACGCTTTGCCTGCTACTTGGCGGCAATGAATGGAGACCCGAAAAAACCTCAAGTTGCACAGGCGCAAGTCTATTTTGCTAGGTGGGCTGAGGCTTGCCAGATGTCCTTGGAACAGGCGGACGGGGTTGAACGCGTAGCAATTCGCGGCGAGGTTTCAGAGCATGAGCGGGCACTATCGGGTATAGCGGCTGTATCTGGCGTAACTAATTATCCATTTTTTCAAAATGCAGGTTATCGCGGGCTTTATAATATGGATTTGTGGAAAATCCGCCAGAGAAAGGGAATCCCTGACGGTCGATCCCCGCTGGAATTCATGGGCAAGACAGAGCTTGCGGCCAATCTTTTCCGTGTCACGCAGACCGAGGACAAAATCAAAGCAGAAAAAATACGCGGACAAGCCAATCTAGAAAACGCCGCCGAAAATGTTGGCCGGGAAGTTCGTCAAGCCATTGTCAAAATCGGTGGTACGCCGCCAGAACATTTGGCTCCCGCCGAAGATATAAAGAGCGTGCAAAAGCGTCTAAAGTCGTCGCACCGTGAAATCAAGAAGATTGACGGCCCGAAAAAGTAGGGCAATGGAGGGTTTCTGACGCATTCGGAGGGCAAACTGTACCACTACCCAAAGAGCAGGAGGAAAGAATCTGGCTATCAGCGCACCGAGCCTAGAACGAGTGCGACTTATTTCAAGTTGGCGGCGGCGGAGTTCTGTTGCTGGTCGGTGTTATTTTGCTTCTGGGCCGCGTTGTTAAAATGCTGCTCGGTATTGTTCTGCTGCTGGTCGGTGTTGTGTTGTTCGAGGGCTGTTAATCGCTGGTCGGTGGCTGACCTCCACTCCGAGAGGGTTCTATACAAATTGGTTTGTCCTTCCTCAAGTTTCGTCAGTAGCACCTCCACGTTGTCCAATTTTGTCTGCGTGATGCTCGTCTGCATGACGGTCGTGTAAACCTTGTCTGCCGCGCCACAGAGCATGGCGATAAGCAAACCGCCAGCAATGGTTATACCCCATTTGGCGAAGAATTTCTCTATGGGGGTTCCGCCCATTAGGGTTGGGGGGCGGCGTCTGAAGGAGTCAACGGCGCAGGGGTGGCCAAGGAAGAGGCTGGAGTGGAGGATACGACAACGGCGGCAACCGGGGTTACGGTGGCGACGGCTGGCTTGGGGGTTGAAATCAGCGATTCCACCTTAGCGGCAACCGCAGATAGGCCCGCTTCCACGTTCTTTAGGGCCGTGGCAGCGTCCGAAGCAAGGGGTGAGGCTACGGATATAGGCAAAACCGTTGTAGAGGCTGCGGGCGAGGCCGTTGTAGAGGTCGTCGTGGTCGTGGAGGCGGTGTTTGAGGTGGCGGCGGCAGTCAGGGTAGCTTTGTGGGCCGAGAGCTTAGTGTAGGCCACGTAAATCAGCACGATGACAATTCCAGCCCCAAGGAACCAAACCAGTCCTTCTAGCTCCTTGGTAAAGACCCCCACAAGGATGAGTGCGGCCCCAAAGATGCCAAAGTCCGTGCCAATGGAGCGCAGGAGAGGCGCAAAGAGGATGAATGCGGGGTAGGCCGAGGCTCCGGCGAGGCCAACGCCAATCAGGGTAATCAAGATGCCCGCGCCGATGAGGATGTATTTCGTGTAATCCGGTGGCGGCGGAATCGTAACGGTTGCGGGGGTCGTCGTCCCCAGCGATACCGCTTCCTCCGGCGAGAGTTCGCGGGCGTGCGTATTGTCGGCCCCGATGCCAAAGGCGTAATCCAACCCCTTGCTCGACAGGGTGGAGGGGGTCTTGGCATTCTGGCTCTGCTGGAGATTCCGCTGGGTAACGATGGTCAGATTTCCCGGCGTCAGGTTGCCCTTGGCGTCGGTGGCCATCTCGCGCTTGATGGTCGTCACCTCGGAATACCCGCCGCCCAAGACCGGGGGCGAGTAGCTGACGGCGGAACACCCCGCAAGCCACATGGCGACGAAAGACGCGGCAAACAAGCCAATCAGCAAAGCCCAAGTCTGCGGCTCGCGCATCCTCGCGGCTAGGCGATTAAACGGCGGCGGTTGCAATTCGAGGACGGCGTGATTCATGGGCTGGATGGGTTAAATTTGAGTGAAACGCCCTAGATTGTCAAGAATCACATTAGGGCAAGTGGTTCGGAGTCAAACCAATGGCGCGAAGGCTCGGTTGGTATCGGGAATGGCTCCCCGGCGAGAATCTTCTGGCGCAATTCGCGGATATTGAAATACTTTGTATTAGCTACCGGGCGCGGGTCGGCCAGCAGGCGATTAAGATGGACGTGCGAAGCGTCAGGGTTGCCGGGCTTGATAATCCGCTTCATCACGGGAAGCTGACCATGCAATTCTTCACTTTCGTAGGTGCAGGCGTTTCTATTGTAAAATAGCTTGTAGCCGTGCTTTTCGAGAGCGATTCCGAGGCTATAATCCTCTGCGCCTTGGGAGTCACACATCTCATCATAGCCGCCAACTTGTAAAAGAGCTTCAATCGGGAATCCGCACGAACAACCAAACAGGGAACCGCCATTGAGGGGCACAATCCCGCTGTCGGAACCCCTGCTCCACCGCGAGTCAACTCCCCCGGCGTGCTCACGGCATGATTCAATCAGGCCGTTACGAACTTTCAATTCAAAGACCTTTTTGTAAGACCCCCCCATGATGTAGCCGTGCTGTGCGGCGTGCCTCACGTTGTCGAGAAAGCCGGGGAGCATCACCGAGACATCATCAATAAAGTAGAGGTAGGAGGTTTTGCAAAGCAGTATGCCAGTATTGCGGGCATTGGATGGCGCGAAGTAGTCCTGCGTGGTCAGACGGTGCGGCCCTTGCCAGACGGTCGGCTTAGGGGTGGTAAGCGTATATTCAAACCGCCCCTTAACGGCATTTGCCCATTCGATTTTACGCATCTCGGGGTCGAGTCTCCATGAAACGGAGTCCACAATGATTACCTGCGGGAAATTCCCGTCGGGGCATTGGCGGCAAAGCGCATCCGCAAACCAATCCATCCCGCAAATCTGACGGTTGGTAACGAAACATATAGTCCAGTTGCTCATGTTTTTTTATCAAGTCTATTTAAGTGTCCGGCGTCGAGCATACTCATTGAGTTATTCATCACCCTACTTTGAATATCTGACATATTCTCGTATTGCACTGCAAGCCTAGGGGTAAAGATGTATGTAGGGAGTTCCCGGTTGAATTGTTGGTATATGGAGTCTATTGGGCCTACTCCGCAAACATGGGGCGCAATGTGTTTGGCTGCTGCGCCAGTCACAGCGTAACTGCTGGTGGTCATCATGTCTCTCGTGCGGACGACGTGAGCACTCACTCGGTAGAGTGGGTCTTCTTGAAACGAGCCCCCCAAGTAGAGCATCTGCCAGTCCTGCGGAACCTCACTAATCCATGCCGCAAAATCCCGTTGGAGGTCATCTGTAACAAACTCAACATCATCCTCGAATACGAGTCCCCGATGGCATCCCTCTCTGGCAATCATGTCTAGGATGGCTCGATGACTAGCGGTGCATCCCATGTTCCCGCGGAATCCCCGGTCATAATCTGTATCCCCACCTCGAATGTCCCTAAAACTATCTCCCGGAATGCCATCACAGAACCTCACATTCAGGCCGTGCTTGTTAAACTGTTCCTCGGCGTGCTTGCGGCGGTCGGCACGGCTCGGAAGGTTTATGCAATACACCCCGTCGAAATAGTCATTGATTTTCATGGAAGATTCCTTGTTTTATCGGCAAGTTCTGGCGTTGTCCACCAATCCTCCATCGGCATTCCGGGCGTGCAGCACACGTCCGGCCTGACGAGGTAGTAGTAGTTGCGGGTGAGAATTTCCCGAATGCCGTCCCGGAACTCCGGTGGCATCCGGTAGGCGTCATGCTCGACCGTGATAACCTTGAATTTCATCCACTGGAGGGGGAGGTTCTGGAGGGCATCAAGTGTGGCGGCGTCTATGTCGAGCGAAAGATAGTCTATCTCGTGTTGGTTTATGTGCGGCGAAAAGTATTTCCGCCAGTCTATCTTGGTGGCGTCCTCCTCGATAATCATGGCCTTTCTTTGGGCACGGAGTAGGTCACACATGGAATGCTCGACCTCCACGCAAATCCCAGACCAGCCAATCTCCTCTAATCCTTTTGTGTTACTCAACTCTGTAGGGTGGGAGGCTCCGATGTCGAGGAATGTTCCCTTCTCGCCGATGAGGTCGAAAACCCATTTATCCTGACCAATTTGAGAGTATGATTTGAAATTCATGGGGCGAGATGAAGGTCGGTTATTCCGGGTAGCTCACAAAACTTCGGATGGTTGCCCTCCACAAACCCACAATCCACTTCTCCACCGCCCTTACCGTCTATCACGGGTGAGAAGATGCGCTGGTCGTCCCGTCCTAGAACGTGTGCCCACCAACTGAAGGTGGAGTTGGCGCGAAATAAGACATCAGCATACATCATCACGAAGAAATCAGGAAGAAATGAAATCTCATCTTGGAGTTGAATAACTATATTAGGTGATTTTCTGGCCTTTGATGGAAACTCATCACTAACCAAATGAACCCCCATGTCTTCTCGGAAATTCTCACGAAGAGCATTATCGTATGATTTGTATGAAGGAATTGGATACCCTAAGGCTCTATAATCTCCAGCACGCCTATGAATCACAAGCGGGAATCTGTGGGTTTCACTCATCATGTCCAAAATTTCCGGCCTAAATCGTAGCCACCCACGGGCCTTCGTCCTCGTGTATAAGTCAATGGACTTCTGGTTTTGAAAGTAGCCGTAGAGTCCCCCTTCTTGACCATTGGCGGTGTCCTCGTTCAAACGGGGAAGGTCTTGGGTGGGGCGGGGATGGTCAATGTCGAAAATCTTGTCCAGCACCGATTCGGGAACGTGCAGGGTGTAGCCGTATTTCTCGGCGTAGGCGCGGGCCGCGCAGTATTGGAACAAGCGATTTCCTAGACCTCCCATGAGATGGACATTGACTGCGGACATAGACAGAGTTGTCTGTTAAAGTTTGGATTTTGACGGGTTTTGACTTGACGCCTAGGGGGATTTTTTCGACTCTGAAAACTTCTTTTTTATGAATTTTTCTTTCTTTGCATTTTCTTCGGCGAACCCTTGGTGAGCCGTCCCTTGAACCTCCAGACACTACCACCCGGCGCGAGGTCATACTGAGCGACGGCATTAGGGCCGTCCTCATGGAGAATAGAGACAGTAGGATGCTTGTCCTCAAAGGGACGAAGTTGCTCTCCGTCCTTGGGGCCACCGCGATAAACTGGATTACGTCCCTTCACTTACGGCCTCCGGCTGCAAGGTCTGTTCCTGAGCGGGAGCGACGGGTTCGGCTGGCGGCTCGACGGGATTGCTGGGTTCTGGCGTAGGGTCAGGCACGGAAGGAACCGAGTCGGGCGTGGGTTCGGCTGGCAGTGTAAGCGTGCTGTCTGTTGTGAGAACCTGCATCTCAGCCACCTGTGGCTCTACTGGCGGCTCCGGGTTCACCACCTTCCGGCTGTCTAGACGATACAATTTCCACTTGCCAGCGTCCTTGACCTCTACGAAACCGTAATCGAGTAGCATCTGCATCGCTTTGACTTGGCGTTGGTCGTCAGAATCATCAATGGCCCAGAAGGAACCAAGCAGCATCTTCGGTGCCCACCGCGCCACCTCGTCGCAGGAAATCTTCTCGGAGTGATTGGAGTCCTGATGCAAGACCCCGATGGAGCTGTCGGCGAAGAGCTTAACCGCCTCGTCCGAGCGCATCCTGAGAAACCTGCACCATTCCGCGATGTGGTGGGAGTTCGGGCCTTCGATGGCATTCAGGCAGTAGGCGTGCATCTGGTCGAGCTTGTCTTGGTCGTTCCAGAACTCCACGTCCAAATTGGAATGGCCATCACCCTCAAGGCATGGGGCGGCTAGGAGAGGGTCAACGCCCGTCGCGTAGGTGCCTTCGACACCACGGTGGTGCAGTTCCCGGTGAGCCATGCCCATTGCAATGAGTCCACGTCCAGCGAAGACCCCGATTTCCACGCTCAACTTACATTTGGTTGAGAGGATGCAATCGGCCAAAATTTGGCACTTCTCCGGCGTTGACCAGCCGGGCATTTGCGGAATGTAGGCGGAAATCGCTTGTTCGAGTGTCATGGTGATATTGATTTTGGAGATTCGTCTTTTTCGATGGTTTTCTTAAAACTGATACCAGCAGCCGTATGGTAACAAATAATTCCCTCTGGCTTCATAAATCCGGGGGCGGCGACGCTTCCAGAAATCCGCAATGCGGCAACGGCGTAGTCGCATTCCTCAGAAGAAAATATCCCCCGGTAGAGTTCAGGAACAACATAGCAACAGTCTGGGCAAAACTGCTGCTTGTCCAGCATCGGCTTTCCATCTCCCTGCTTACGCCAGCGAGAGGAATTAAAAAGACTGAATCGCTTTTCTCCTTTGGGAAGTCCGTATCCCCGTTGAATGCCGCCGCCCCACCATTCGCCAAAATGACGACCGGGGCCAAGTTTGAGCAATTCATCGCGGTTTTCAAAGCACCACTTCGCAAATCCGTAATTGTCTTCAGATGGCGTAATCCAACGAGTGCGGCTGCCGACAAAGAACTCGCCATCTTCGCCGATGTAGATTTGCCCGTTGGTGCCGTCAATTTTCTCACTAATTATTACTTCACGAGAAAGGCGGGCGATTTTTGGGAACTCAACAAATTCCCCAACCAATGGTGCTGTTAATGATTCGTTCATTTCAGTATTTTACCGTGGCTATTGCCTTGGAGGTTGGTGGTTGGTTTTGACCGGGAAGAATGCGGGTGGTGCCGGGGAAGATTTTGCCTGTCTTGGTGCCTGCGGGAGATTCATACATCTTAGCTATATCCGCGCGATTCACAAGCACACTTGAACGAATTTGTTTCGGCATCAACTCCTCATACTCCTTGGCCGTTATCTCCTCCATCCTTGGGTCGCTCCGCAAGTCCCGTATGGCAAATACGTCAGCCGTTGACCACAGGTGGGTATTTCTGCGCCGCTTACTCATCAGGCCGTGTTGCCAGTCGTATTCCGGGGCTGCCGTGCAGAGGATGGCACGGGGGTGGCTCGTTAGCCAGAACGTGCGCGGGTCTCGGTAGAACTCCCCGGCAGCCACCATGTTCTTGAAAATCTGGTCTTGGTGTAGGTGTAGGACAGTGGAGAGGGTGTCATTTACCCCGCAGGAGACGTGCCATGCCGGGCCGTCGTGGATGATGCCGGAGGGGAAGATGCAAGTAGAGTTGCCCGACCCGCAGTAGGGTTCGTGGCGCGTGCCGTAGAGGATAGGTTCCCGTGAGAGCGTCAGGACTTGGAAGGGTTCCGTGGCGGAGAAGGTCGCCGCTGACATGGAATATCTGCGCTTGAGCCACTGGTGATTCGAGGCCGAGTCGGTGGAGGAGTGAATGAAGGTCAGGAAGGTGTTGTCGGCGAGTCTGATGGGCGCGGTGCCACCCCGCATATGGCCGAACGGCCACTTGAACCTCTGCCCCTCCCATTTGCCCAAGACCGCCCCGGTTTCGTCGTTCACCCGATAGACATGGGCGTTCGTGATGTCGTAGATGAAGTAGAGTTGGTCGCCAGAGGAGAAAAACATCCAATTCTTCTCGGTTTCCACGAAGTTCCTGCCGACTTGGATTTTGAGGTCGCGGTCGGGGTTGAAGTTCTTGTCCAGCCGGTAGCATCTCTGATTGCACCGCCAGTATTTAGAGTTCGCCTTGTCATAGACCTCCGAGCAGGACATCCAGAGGCGGTCTTTGTGGATGAAGAGGCGCACGTCCTCAAAGCGTTCGTTGCCGAGTGGGGTTGGGAAGCTCGGTATCCAGTGATTGCCGGTGGGCATCCAGTCCGCGCCGAGTTCCGAGATGGCGAGGTTGGTTCGCCCATGCTTGAGGTCGTAGCGGCGGTAGCCCATGAGCCTGCGGCCTTCCCAGTCTATGATGCTGCCGTTGAATTTGACGTAGTTGCCGGACAGGGTTTCATTCGGGATGTCCGTGTGCAGGACTCCTTGGGCGGAAAAGGAAGGAATGTGGTCGGCGAGCGCGGTCATGGGTGAAGTTTCGCCAAAGGAATATCCAGATTCTTCTCATAATTTTTGCAGCATTTCTTGGAACAAAATGGGGTGGCGGAATCTGGTGCGCGATAAACGGTAACTCGCGGGCGATTCAAGTCCTTCCCGCATTCCTCGCAGCAAAATGGCCTAGGCTTATCCACAAACATTTCAGGCTTCAACTCCGGCAATGGTTTTAATTCCTTATCCGGCCTGCCCATCGTCCAATTCCGTTGCGCCTTCATCCGGGTGTTCGGCACGCACCAGAACTCGCCCGTGTCGTCCATTGTGACGACGAAGATGAGATGATGGTTCTCGGAGTAGTCTATGACGGCTACGGCAGTGCCTTTACCTCCGGGCTTGCCGTCAAGGGCTTCAACGAGGACTGGCCAAGTTGGCGTCAGTTGGACGAACATGACTTCTTCGACTTCTTGGGTTTCGGCGCAACTGTCGGCTTGGGCAGAAACGACCGTTCGTAAAGCTCGGAGGCCGTGGCGATGACTTGGCAATCTTGTATGCCATATTCCTCAATAAATTCAAATGCTGCTTTTACGCTATGAAACGAAGCCGCTTTAGCGATGTCCTTTGATGCGTCTAAATGCGCCTTCTTTTTATTTTTCTTCGTTAGAGTAAAATAGACTCTAGCATCAATATCGTTATATGATGGAGTCGTTTTAATTGACTGAAAGTTATCGGGATGGGTGAAAATAGAACGATAATTCATGCCACTTCCACTAACCTCCTTGCGAATAATAAAGGACTTCAACTTGCATCCGTTGGGCAAGTTCGGATGAGTAATCAAACTGAAGTGGAAATTTGGGTCACGTCGAAAGTCGGATTCACTCCCGATGCTTCTTGGCTGCATTGCTGCCTTTTTCACTTTCGTCCATTGCTGTGTGCAAAACATCTCCTTGAGCTTGTTTCGCACGATGACAAGGGGATGGTCGCTCATGGATTTCTCCATGAGGTCAATCCACCTCTTTAAATTGGCGATTCTGGAATCCTTCCAATCTGGTTTTGTCTCACTCATAGGTTTCGTTCTTCTTGGGAGAGTTTCGCAAGCGCATCGCGACGCAAATCTTCCAATGTCTTGTGTTGTTTCTCGATTGCCAATCGAGCCGCGTCCAAAATCTTATGCTCCTCCCACCAAGCCAACAGGCTTCCTTCTGTTTCCTGTAATAAATGAAGCATTCCCACTGACTCTATATGGGCGCAAAGAGAGCATAGGTTATGCGTAACCGCGTCTAAGCGACTCTTAATTTCTGAACAGACTTCTGAACAATCACTACTCCTATTCCAGTCGGTGCATGGCATAAATGGCCTCCTATTTGCCAGCAGAAACGGCGATAGCGGGTTCTGTCTTGGATGATGCGGATGCGGGTGCTTCCGTGGCTCCTTGGGCGGTTTTTGACGCCGGAGTGGGCCTTGGGCCGGTCGAGACATTCAGGGATGCGGGGGCGGGAACGCCTTTCGGGGGCGGTGTGCCTGCGCCCGCAGGGTCAGCCGGGATGTTGCCAATGGTGGGGACTTGGGCAGCTTGTCCTGCTTGCTGGGCCTGCGGATTCTCTTGTGCCGCCCTTGCCTGAGCCTGCTGGAGCGTCAGTCCGGCTGGAGGGGGCTGGCCTGCGAAGGATGCCATTGGCGCGGGAATCTGCCCTTCGGGAATGCCTTGGCGAACGTCCGTGAAGGTTGGGCGAACCTGAGCCGACACGGGCTGGTTGATGGGAAGATTGACTTGAGGTTGCAGAGTATCCGTCATGCGTGCGCCTTGCGGGGCTTGAATGCGACGGGTGGCTTCGGCGGCGTTCTTGAAGGGTGGCGACGGTGGGCCGAAGGGCTGCGAGTTCATAATCTCGCGCTGGGGCCTGACGGTTTTGACTACCTCGTGTATCTGGTCGAATACTGCCGCCGCCATCTGGAGAAGTCGCGGCGAGTTGATGCCTTGCAGGAAGACCGCTCCGCGCCGAACTGCGTCAATCATCCCTGTTTCATCCCGGCCCTGCACATACGGTTCCGCGACATAGGCGTATTTGATGAGATTGCCGTAGTGCGGAATCACCTTGTCTTGTAGGAGTCGGCAAAGGTAGGCAGACCATGTAATCTCGTCCTTGCGCGGGCCTTCGGCGGCGGCGAGCTTTTCGAGGATGACGCGGGAGAGGTAGAGCGGAAGAGCCGCCATCGGGCGCACGTCCTTCATTTCCTCGGCGTCAGGGAACTTGGCCCACACCCCATTGACCGACAAGTCTTTCAGGACGGAATGCTGGAGAATCAGAAGGTCGTCGCGGACAAGCAGATAGTTGTCGTAGGGGGTGGATTTGGCGAGTTCGTCAATCAGCCATTTGAATCTCGTGGCGGAAAGGGCGTCACCGCGCTTGGCTGACCCGTTGGAGAGCGCATACGGAACCT
>Ga0265337_1000021_pt1 | contig 73302 bp, 53 predicted proteins | sample 42122metaG_FD_192441 | JGI IMG/M metagenome (GOLD analysis project Ga0265337, IMG submission 192441) | Rhizosphere microbial communities from Carex aquatilis grown in University of Washington, Seatle, WA, United States - 4-21-22 metaG | ecosystem: Host-associated > Plants > Roots > Rhizosphere >... | reverse complement strand
TGGCACCTGCCAGCATACGTGCCCGGCCGGCACCATCGGAAAATGTCCGCACCGGGTCAGGCGGTGCGCAGGCTCCGGGGCGAGTTCGGGAGCACGGAGACCTTGAGCGTGTTGCCGACCGCCGAGGTGACGGAGTCGCCGTCCACGAGCACCCCGGTACCGTCGCACTGCAGCACGGTGGGCTTGGCGTTGAGGGTGACCGGGTCAGTCGGGTTAGGCGGGAGCGGGGGCGGTCCAGTGTACGCGAAGACGCACGTGGCCGCGGAGACCGCCGGCGCGCCGTTCACCATGAGGCGGGGATGCGGGGTGGCAGTAACCGGGCCTGGCTTCCACAGGGAAGGCGGCGGCGGCGCTGAGGGCGGGCCGGGCGGGGGCGGCAGCGGGATCGCCGCGACGTCGCTGGCGGTGGCTACGCGTTGCGCGGGCATGGGTCAGTCCTCTCGTGAGCGCCGGGCTGGCGGCCGGGCGGTCATTGTTCCGGGCCCGCCTCCGTGGGCCGGAGGCCGAACTTGACCTGGACCGTTTCCCGGTTGCTGTTGGGGTTGTGGAACGAGAACGTCAGGTTGTCGGCATCGATCGCCTTCTTGTAGTTGTCCCCCAGTGCCTTTTCCAGGTTGTGGTCGAGACTGATCCTGCGCTCCTGAACCGGTATGTCCGTCTTGTTGACCCGGAGCAGCGGAGCGCGTCCCTCGCCGAACTCGAAGCCGGCCTTGGAAAGGAACTTAGATGCGCCGGGATCCTTACGGGCAAGGTCCCAGAACTTGTTCCTGACCTTGTCGTACAGATCCAGCATCTCCTGGCGCGACGCGTTCTCCAGTGACCTTTTCCCGACCACCTCGCTCCGCGCCTGCTCCCACACCGGGCCAAGGGGGGTCTCACTGACTAGCCGGGAAAAGACCGTCCTGATGCGCGTAAGGGCCTGGCGTTGCGTCTTCTCGCCGGGCAGTAGCTGGAAGTCTCCGATGTCCAGGCGCCGTCTCTTCTTGGTCGGGACGCGGGTCTCGTCGATGTAGGCGCGCTTGCCGCCGGTCACCTCCGGGCTCTTGGCCTCGTCGAAGGCGATGTCAACCTCCTCCGGGGTACTCGCGCCGAAGCCGCCGCTCCGGCCCGGCCGGCGGCCGGGCCGGAGGGCGGCGCTCCGCGACCCGCCGCTGCCGCGTGAGCTGCCCCGGGCTGCGCGCGGCTGGTCGCCGGAAGCGGCCATGCGGACGGTGTCGTTCGCAGCCTCGTCGGTTTCGGTGATGAGGGTGATCTCGCCCGTTTCCAGCAGCGGCAGGGCCTCGTCGTTGGCCGCCAGGCCGAGGTTGAGCCCGGTCACCTGCTGAGGAATGAAACCGGGAACGTCAGCCCCGGCCGCCGGCGTCCCTGAGCGGCCGGCGTTCTGTGCCGCTGACGGTGCCGCAGGCGGCGGGCGGCCCGGGAGGTCACGCGGTGCCGGGAGGGCGCCCAGCCCGGCCGTCAGGCCGTTGAGCACGTACAACCTCACTTCCTCCTGCCCAGCCCGTTTCATCGCGGCTACCCGGCTAGCCCGGCCGACGACGCCGACCCGGATGAAATGACCCTCCCGGTAGGGGTCGGGCATCCAGACGGCATCGATTACCTCGACGTCGGGGTCGGTGAGGAAACCTTCCTGGGTATCGTCCTGGAGGATGCCCGCCGCATAGAGCACTGCCTCCACCTCGCGAGGGCTCGAGTTAACCGGCCCCTGGCCCAGGGCCAGCAGCAGGTCGCCATAGCGCAGGCCCGTCTTGCCCTCGATCTCCGCGATGACCTGGGAGTTAGTGCGCCCGTCGGGACCCGCGACCTCGGGCGGGCCAGCCGTGCGGTCCCTCGCCTGCTGCAGCCGACGGGCTTGGGCGAACTCGTCCAAGCCGATGAACCCCTCCATAAGCTCGTCGGATAGCCGCTGGTTGAGCGCTCGGCCCAGCGGCGTGCGGGCCATCGCGTCGAGCTCGTCATCGGTCAGCTGCGAGACTACGGCCAGCGCCACGTCGTCCCGGTCGGTGAAGCCGACCTGGTCGAGGGTGCTGGTGATCACGTCCCAGTGGCCGTCCCGCGCGTGCCGGGCCAGCCGGGCTCCCAGCGCCTCCTCGTCGAGGTTGAACCAGTGAGTGAACTGGTCGACGAGCGCCTTGCCGGTTACGGCGGGCGGTGCTGCGTTAGGCGGCGCGGCCGCCGGGCCGCCCGCCCCCGGGCCGGGCGTCTCCGGTCCCGGCCCCGGGGAGGCGTCCGTAGGCTGCGGGCTGGTGATCGCGGGCCCGAGCGCAGAGGTCAGCCAGTCCGGAACGGAAGCGGGCGGGGGAAGCGCGGGCAGGGCGGCCCCGGGCTGGTCCGCGGGCGCGGAACCGAGGTCAGGCGCGGGGGCTACGGCACCTGGCGCGCTGGCGGGTGGTTCGGTGGCGGGTGGCTTGGCAGCGGGTGGCTTGGCGGCAGGCGGCTTGCCCGCCCCCTGGTTACCCTTGGCGCCCGGGCGCGGTGACCGGGTTGCCCTCGGCCTGGCCGGGGGGCCGACCGACGTGTCCAGTGGCAGCTCCCCCTGGCCGTCCGGCTCGGGTGCCCGCTTGATCTGGACGTCCGTGTAGCCGAGCGCGCGCAGTTGCGCCTCCGCGTCCGGGTAGAACGTGAGGGAACGCACGCCATTCGGGGTGACGGTGATGACCAGTCGGCCGCCGTTCCGGGGCCCGACATCGGAGACAGGTACTCCCTCGTCGGCGTCATAGCCGAAGATGGGGACGCCGTCGACGAGGATGTCCAGGGTCGTCTTACCGGTAAATTTGAAGGTGGTGGCCGGGAACTCCGTCTCCTGCCGGGCCAGGCCGACGCGGCCGCGCTCGCGCACGGTCACCGGCGCGCCCCCGCTCTCCGCGGCGCGCCCGGCCTCGCTCTCGCGGCGGGCCGGGGCACTGCCGCCCGCGTCGTCCCGCTGCTGGAGGACGTGCGCGATCTCGTGGGCGAGGAGTCCGCGGCCGCCCTGGCGGCCGAGCACGATGTCCTCGCCGACGGTGTAGGCCACGGCGCCGACGGCCGCGGCGGCCGCGGGGTCGTCGTGCACGCGCACCGAGCTCAGGTCGGCGCCGAACCGCTCCTCCAGGCCGGCCCGCGTTCCGGCCTCGAGCGGAAGGCCGGGCGACTGGCGGATCGCCTGGCGGGCCAGCAGCTCGGCGGTGGCCTGGTTGCCGAGCGCCGCGCCCAGGCGTTGCAGGGGCGCGGCGGCGGGCCGGGCCGGCGCGGCGGCGGCTACCTTGCCGGCCGGCGTTTCTGCGGGCGCCTTGCCGGCCGGCGCCTTGCCGGCCGGACCTGGCCCAGGCACGCTAACCCGCCCGGACCGGGGACGCCAGCATGTCCCTGACCGCCTGTGGCAGGTCCGCCTTGCGGGTCAGCGCGCGGTCCAGCCGGCGCACCCCCTTCAGCGCGATCGCTTTGAGCTCGGCCGTGTCTCGGGCCGGGTCGCTCTTCGCGACGTACCGCTCGAGCAGCTTGATCTCGTCGGTCTGCGCCGCGGCCCTGATCACCACCAGCCGGACCAGCGTGTCGCCGCTGTCCAGGATGGGCTGGACCAGCCTGGCCTTGTAGGCGGCATAGTCCCGGCGGCAGGCGGCAATGAGCTCGGGCCAGCAGTAGGCGGGGTCCTCGAGGAGACCCAGGAACTGCTGCAGCCGGGGGTCATCCTCGTCATAGAGGCCCGCCGCTTTCCAGGCGGCGCGGACGAGGTCTTTCTGGTACACGGCGAGACCCGGCTCAGCTGAATTCCAGGTCAAGCCGCGCCGGTAGGCACGGCTGGCCGGGCAGCGACGCCCACACCCGGACCCGGCTCACCGTCTCGTTGGCGCTGGTCAGCGTCACGACGGCGCGGCCCCCGGCCAGTTCGGCGCGGCCGCCGCGGGCCGACAGCTTACCGCGGCTTGTCTCGACCTTAACGGTGCCTGCCGCCTCCGCGATGACCTGGCCGTCCTCGCCGACCACGCTGACGGCCAGGTCGACGCTGTCCTGCCCGTCGCCGGCCAGCTCGGTCCGGTCGGCCGCCAGCACCAGCCGCGGCGGGGCGACCAGCCTGCGGTTCACCGTGTCGACCAGCGAGCGCAGCGGCCCGGTACCGTCGGCCCGGATGTAATCCAGGTTGGCGGGGTCGCCGTCGGTCAGCTTGGCGACCACCACGGGGTCGGCGCCGAACATCGCCTTGAGCTGGTCGATGGGGATCTCGACGTGGCCTTGGCCGGCGACGCTGAACGCTGAGTGCGTATGGACAATGCGCCCGGTTTTGATGTCGTAGCCCGCGTAGCGGATCGTTCCCGCCGTGGCGCCAGGAGAGCTCATGCGATTTACTTCCTTCCGATTCCCGCCGTGTCCGCGGACACTATTCCCAGAAGATGACAATTGCCGCGTACGCATCAATGCTTTCATCGACCGCCCGGACCCGGAACCAGATCGTTTGCCCGGTCGCGCCGACCCAGGTCGACGGGTACGTGTCACCCAAGGGCCCGCCGGAAGAATCGACGTCGGTAGCCGTGTCATCCACCTGGTAAATCTCGGTGACCACCGTCGGCTGGTAGACAAACTGCCCGTAGTCGTAGTCGGCGGAGCTCTGGATGTAGTAAAGGAACGAGAACGCGCTGAACACCGTCGGTTTGGGGAGAGTGATCTGCAGCGTTGCCGTCCCGCCGAAATTCGCGTAGTCGCCGGAGCCGACGCCCAGGCTGTGCGCGGTGACCTTCCTTGTCGTGCTTCCAAGCAGCGGAATAGTGGTGCCGCCCGCGGGGACGTCCCTGCCGTCGAACAGCGTGCCCGTGAACGTCACGTCCTGATCCACCAGCACGCTGCCGTGCACATCGAGCTGCTGCACGGTCGCCGCGCCGGTGCTCCCGTCGAGCGTGATGACTTCCTTGACCTGACTGTCCGAGGTCGCCCCGGCCCCGTTCAGCACCCGGACCTTGCCGGTCATGCTCTGGCCGCCGACGACGACGTGCCCGCTGTCGCCCGCCAGCGTGATCGCCGCGTGGTTGGCGATGTCGTGGACGATGACCTCACCGCGCTGGTTGTGCCCGCCTACCGAGATGGTCCCATTGGTGCTGTTCAGGCTGATGCTCGGATTGGCGGCGATGCCGAAGGTGGCCAGGTTGGCGCCGACGGCCAGGGTGGAGAAGTTGCCGCCGCTGTCGTTCACCAGGGCGACCTGGTCGCTGCCCTTGGCCACCGCGATCTCCACGCCGCCGTTCTCCCTGGCCCGGACGGCCCCCCAGGGTGCGGTGTCCGCTCCTGGCGGGGTGGTGGTGGTCACCGCCCGCCGCAGGTGGAGAGCCTGCGCGGGCAGGCTGACCGAGGTCCGCTGCGGCCCGCCGGCGGGTCCGTATCCGGCCGACTGGACGACCGTCACCCCGCCGGATACCGCGAGGACCACCTGGCCGAGGATCACGTGCAGGTCAGGCAGGTAACCGCTCGCCGTGACCAGCCGCAGCCACGGGGTGTCGGCGTAGAAGTTCGTGTTCGGGTCCGAGCCCGAGCCCTGTGCGTTCCAGGTCTCGCGCCACTGCGCGATGACGTAGTAGGTGCCAGCGGGCAGGGCGGTGGTGGGCAGCACCGCGCCGCCCGCCGTCACCGGGACCAGGCGGGGCGGCGTGTTCGGCACGTCCGCGTCCGGGCCGACCTCGGCGGAGCCGCCGGGGCCGAGGTAGATGTGGCGGCCCTGGGCGTCGAGGGCGAGCCCGGGCATGACGAGGACGCCGGGCTGCCCGATGGTCGCGCTGATCTGCATTCCGTACGCGACCCCGGCCTCGTGCAGCCCCGCCCCGTGCAGCCGTTCCAGCGGCCGGTGGTACTGCTCGGCGTCCAGGGCCTGGTTCTCGAAGCCAGCGGCGGGCAGCACGTCCGCCGGGTCGAAGGCCGGGTTGTTGGGATCCGCCGCCGACTGGTACGGACCGGGCGGCGAGCTGAGGTAGTTGGTCCTGGCCAGTGGCCCTGGTGGGTTCAACGTCATGGCGTGCCGTCCTTTTCGTGGCGGTGACAGGTCGCGGGCTAGAGCTCGGACAGCTCCGATTGCAGGTACCAGCGGGCCTGGGCGGGGAACTCGTCGGCCAGCACGTCCGTGATGCTCTGCAGGAACTGGTTGCGGTCTTGGTTCTCGCTGTAGGACTGCAGGAACAGGTGGGGCGAGGAGACGGTGGACAGCGTGATCGCGGCGACAGCGGCCGTGCTGGTGGTGAACAAGCCGATGGTGTCGCCGGCGTTGACCGCCAGGTACGGGGAGGCGGCCGACGCGGCCCCGCTGATCGTGGCGGACCAGTCGGCGGCCTGCTGGGCCGGAGCGTGCCCGCTGGTCTGCGCGAGCGCGAAGTCCGTGACGACGAGGGTCGTGGTAGTGAGAGTGATGTGGGCAATCTCGCCGCTGGTGGGGACGCCGGAGAGGGCGACCCGGCCGACCGCCCGCGGCGGCGTGCTCATCGTCAGCGTCAGGTGGTTCGGGTTCGAGGAGACAGCCTGGGGAGCGAGGTATTCCGAGGCGTACCCGGGCCGGTAGGCGACGGACAGCGCGGGGCCGACCGGCGAAGCCGTGTAGACCTGATTGAAGGGCGCGGTGCCGTTGAGCGTCAAGGCCCAGGCGGTGGCCTGCTGGGCCAGCGCCTGGGCGGCCGAGCCCTGGCCGGCGGTCTGGGCGAGCCGGTAAGACGAGGCGCCGATGGTGATGGTCACGCTCTCGCCGGTGGTCGGGGTGCCCGCGAGGGTAACGGTGACGGCGACCCGGCCGCCGGTGACGGTCAGGCCCGGCGACGACGCCGTCACGCTGGCCGCGGGCACGGGCGCGCTGGTGCCGGCCGCCGCGTAGAGGCAGACCTGGTTGCCGAGCGCGATGGCCGTGTAGGAGGCGCTGAACCCGGGGTCGCCGTTGAGGTCGGCCGCCCACGCCACGGCCTGCTGCTGCGGCGAGCCGCCGCTGGTCTCGCTGAGCGAGAAGGCCGTGCCGGCCAGGGTGAGGCGGCAGGTCTGGCCGACGGCGGGCGGGCCGGACAGGGTCAGGCAGAAGATGTTCCGGGTGGGGTCGCCCTGGAAGTGGACCACCACCGACATCTGCTGCGCGCCCGACCGCCACCGCTGGGCCGAGTAGCCGGTGATGGCCGGCAGCCCGGAGTCGCAGGCGTACAGCGTCCCCCGGCCGTCGCCGACCATGCCCCGCGGGTAGACGCCGACGCCCAGCTCGCTGACCTGGGTGACAACGGGCACAGGGGTCGCCGACAGGTCCACCTCGTAGATGGCCGCCGGCCGGGCGATGACCGTGGTGAACGGAGTGGAGGGGGACGGCACGTAGGGTCGCAGCCCGGCGTCGAGCACCCACAGGTGCTGAGCGTCCGCCTCGACGATCCCGACCGGCGCCACCAGCGGGTTCTTGCCCTGCGGGACCGTGCCAAGCAGGCTGGTGGCGGTCCAGGTCCCGGTGTCGACGGCGATCAGGTCGGCCGGCGCCGCCGAGCCCTGGGCGGCGCCGTCGCCGATGACGAGGGAGCCGTCGGCCCGCAGCAGCATGCTGAGCGGCTCGGTCACCATTCCGATGGCATGGCTGGTGACTCCCGTGTAGGCGGGCGGCGTGCCCGCCACCTGGACGTCGAGCACGGCCGTCCGGCTCGGCTGAGAGAACGCCGAGGCCGAGCGGGGGTTGGTGCCGCGGTCGAGGATCAGCGGGTGCCCGGCCCGGCCGACCACGATGGCCCGCGGGAAGACCACGCCAAGCGGCGGGGAAGACTGGCTGCTGGCGAACGTCGCCGAGTTCGCGAAGGCGGGACCCGTGGCGGTGAGCTGAAGGCCAGGGGGCGAGCCAGGCGGCGGGCCCGGATTCGAGGTAGAGACCTGGGTCAGGTCGCCGGCGGGCTCGCCGGAGAGAGGCGCGATGGAGATCACGGCCGCGCCCGGGATGGCAGTGGCGGTGTAGGCCTGACTGAAAGGCGTGGCGGCGTTGAGCTTGCCCGCCCATGTCGCTGCCAGGTCGGCGAGCGCCGTCCCGGTGGTTTGCGGCAACGGGTAGGGCGTGCCGCCGACCGTGAACGTCGCGGTCTCGCCAGTCTGGGGCGTACCGGTCAGCGTCACCGTCCCGGTCTGCGGGTTGCTGAGCCGGCGGAGCGTGTATTCAGGCTGCACCAGGTCGATCAGGTAAGCGCCGCCGCTGACCCCGTCCGCCGCGATCGCGATCGGGCTGGTGGCGGACTGGAACGCCTGGGGCACGGCCGGCGGTCCCGCGCTGTAGTCGTAGTCCCCCGCCGTGGACAGCCGCCAGATCGCCGGCTTGACCGTGGCGTCGGTGCTGCTGCCGATGTCGCCGACCAGCAGGTAACCCCCGGGGGTAATGGCCAGGCACTGCGGCGCCACCAGCGGCAGCTGGGACACCAGGACCGGGGCCGGCGCCAGCTGGCCGGCCTGCGGCTGGCAGAAGATCAGCTTCCTCGCGTCGTCGATGACGACCCGCGGCCGCTGCCGGGCCACCGCGTAGACGTCGAAGAACCGGGTCAGGCCCGGCCTGGTCCCGCGGGCCGCGTAGATGCCGACGATCTGCGACAGCACCGTGCGGCGGGTGTAGTCGTCCCAGGCCGGGCTGGCCTGCAGCGCGACCCACTGGGCGAGCCAGTCGAAGAAGTCGGCGGGCGTCGTCCAGGCTCCGTAGAGGCGGGTCGTGCTGGCGATGACCGACTGGATGTCGGGGTGCACGCCGCTGCTGTTGACGATGGCCTGGCCGCTGAGGTGATCGCGGCGGATGACCGCGGTGACCGTGTTCGGGGTGACCGCGATGACGTTGATCAGCTCAGAAACGGCACCCTGGTAGGTGTAGCTGCTCCCCGGGCGGATGCCGGCACCGGTCCCGGGCCGCACCAGCACGGTCTGCGGTGCCGGGCCGCCGGCGACGTCCTGGATCACGGTGGTGAGCAGCGCGCCGTCACCCGACGTGACCGGGATGCCGTCCGGCATGCCGGTCAGCACCTTCTCGAAGGCGCAGAGCATCCAGCCCAGGTCGAACGAGCCCGCGGGGACCGGCGGCGACCACAGCACGGGCGGCAGGTACCTGACGTAGCTGCTGGGGGTGATGGCCATCAGGACGCCCAGCCGCCGACCGAAACGCTGGGCACGCCGCAGCAGGCGAGCTCGTAGTCGGCCACGCGCACCCAGGATCCGGGCGGCGGGGTCGGCAGCAGCTGCGGCGGGCGGTTCCCCGCGTACAGCGGCGTGCCCGCCTGCACCGCCAGCTGCGAGATGAAGCCCACGTTCTCCGGTGGCATGATCGCCCGGTACAGGTCGGAGACGTAGACGTGCTGGCCGACCCGCCAGCCGTTTCCGTCGGGACCGCCGACCACCGGGTGCAGGAAGAGCCTGATCTTGCCCTCGATGCGGGCCTTCAGTTCGTCCCCGCTTGACAGCAGGCCGGAGGACTGGGCGGACTGCCAGGGCGCGGCGGTGACGAAGACGTTCACCGGCAGGTAGCGCGGCCCGGTGACGTTCAGGCTGGCCGTGACGTCACGGCGGGAATCCAGGTAAGCGGTGACCGCGAGGATCATCTCGGTGGTCGGCACCGGGGCGCTCGACACGTCGGGACCGATGGCCGGGACGAGGATGACGCTCACGTTGCCAGCCGACCGGTCGAGCTGGCCGAAGTTTCCCGGCACCGAGGGTGCGACATCGTAGGCGTCGGTGGGCGGCAGGCAGCGGGCCGACGCCAGCCCGGAACTCGCCTGCAGGGCCAGCATCTCGTAGTCATCCGTGGTGACCGCGCGGTCGCGGGTGCGCAGCAGCTGGGGCGCGCGGCGCATGGTTTCCGCCACCGGCTCGGCGTCGCTGCCGCCGTAGGCGGAGAAAAGGTTGGTCACCGAGGCAGCGCCGGCCGCCGGCTTGCTCAGCATGACGACCGCGTTGGCGCCCACGTTTCCGGCCGACCCGCTGGCCACGTACCGGTAGGTGGTAGCCACGATCTTGTCGCCCGTCTGGGGCACGGTCCCGTGCCCGGTGTTGGACAGCGGGTCGTAGTTGCCGAACATGACCTGGGCCTGGACCGGGTCGACGCGGTACCAGCTGCCCGGCCCGGCCGGCAGGTCGTCGGCCTGCGCCCAGGTGACCTCGTTCACCTGGATCACCAGGTGGTCGTAGGGCGTGGCCGAGCCCGGGGTGTCGAACAGCGGGCCGTTGGCCAGCGAGAACACCTGGAACGGGGTGCCGTCCCCGTTGCCCAGTTGCTCTCCCTGGGCCGGGATCGTCAGCGCGGTATACGCCGACACCGCGTTGAACAGGATCGACGACAGTCCCAGGGTCACCGGGGCGGCCGCCGACTGGTTGGCGATGCGCAGCCCGATCCAGTAATAGGGGTCCGTCACGGCGTCCGCCGCCGACGCGCTCGGCACCGCCCAGCCCGTCGGCGCCTGCTGTGCCCAGGCAGCCGGCACGGTGAGGGTGACCTGGCCGTCCTGGGTGAGCCCGGCGGTGCCGTCCGCGCCGGGGGGCACGGTAAGCGCGGGCCAGCCGCCGGGAGCGGTACCCGCGGTCGAGTAGAGCCAGGTCACGGCGATGTCACCGGGCACTGGCGGCTGACCGGGGGCCTGGGCGAGCGGCGGCTGAGACAGCCGCACCAGCAGGTTGAGTGCCTCGGTGGTCGGCTTGTCAAAGCCCAGGCACAGCTGCACCGCCTGATGCGGGGGGATGGCGAGCACCGCCCCCGGGGCCGGGTGCGCGGTGAGGGAAGGGGAGACGTTGGTGTAGGTGTTGCCGCCGCTCTTGCTGATGAGCACCGCCGCCTCGAGGTTCACCGGCAGGATGGTGACGGCCGCGTCGGTCTCGAAGACGACCGGGGCCTGCGCCTCGGTGGCCGCGGTCTGGGCCTGGGTGCGCGCGGGAACGGTCACCGGGCTGGCGCCGGGGGTGGCGAAGGTCAGGAAGGACCGCGCGGGCTGGGGCGGCACCCGGGTGATGCCGAGCAGGTTAAGAAACGCGAGGTAGTTCTTGTCCGGCACCTGGTTGAGCCGGTAGGTCAGCCCTTCCACCAGCCAGGCGAACAGCTCGACGAGGGTCATGCCGACGTCAGCCGGTCCCTGGTTGGTCCACTGCGGCGCGTACTGCGGGATGAGCGCCGTCACCTGGCTGACCAGATCCGACCAGGTGCGGTCGTCGAGGTTGGGCGGCGGCAGCCGCCCGCGGTCCGGATCGAACAGCATTACGGTTGCTCCAGGTAGAACGGGTAGATCATGGCCTGAGGGTCAAGGCTCGGCTTGATCGAGTAGGTGACGGCGATCAGCAGCCGGCTGTCGGCCGGCCCCGGGGTGACGGTGACCGCGTGCACGGAGATGCGCGGCTCCCAGCGCTGCAGGCCGTCGAGCACGTAGTGCCGGGCCAGGGCCGCCGTCTGCTGGTTGTTCGGTGCGAAGACCAGGCCCTTGAGGTTGCAGCCGAACGTCGGGCGCATCACCCGTTCCCCGTACTGGGTGCCGAGAATGACGCGGATCGACTGCTCGATGTTCGCCGCGCCGGACGACATCTGGATCGCGCCGGTCGGGTCGAGCGCGACCGGGAAGGCGACGCCCTGGCCGTAGAAACTGCTCATCATCCACCGCCGACGGTCATCGACCCGGTCACGTCGACCGTCACGTCCCTGGCCTGGAGCGTGAGGCTGCCGGACGTCGCCTGGCCGGGGTCGTCCTCGACAGCGGTAAGCGCTACGCTTTCGGCCTTCAGGCTGAACTCGCTGATCGCGTTCACCGCTATGCCCTTGGCCTGCAGGCCGATGTTGCCGTGCGCCGTCAGCTGCAGGTCGTTGGCCGCGGTGACCGAGACGTTGCCGTCGGCCGTCAGCGAGACCTCGCTTCCGTTGCGGTGCGCGATGGTCACCCGCTCGACGCCGGGAGTGTCGTCCAGCGTGATCGTGTGGCCGGCCCTGGTCTTGATCACCTGGACGGCGTTGGCGGGCAGCGGCGGGTACACCGGGGGCCGGCCGAGGCCGTCCCACACGCTGCCGATCACCACCGGCAGCGAGATGTCGCCGTCCTGGAAGGCGACGATGACGGATTCCCCGACCGCGGGCATGAAGTAGATGCCGCTGTCCTTGCCCGCGGCTGGCGACACCACCCGGGCCCACCCGCTCACGTTGAGGTCGGACAGCCACGGGAAGGTCACCTTGACCCGCGCGCCGAGCAGCGAGGCGGGGTCGGGGTCGCCGCCCACGGAGGGCGCCTGGATGACCTGCGCGATGTAGACGCCGTAGAACTTCTCCTGGCGGTAGCGGGGCGGGATGAGCTCGATATCGGTTTTCTTGCGGATCAGGGCGAGCATCGACGACTCTCCCTCCTGGGTGATGTCGAACTCGGTCAGGTAGCCGTTGGCATCGATCACGTGCCGCACCTTGCGCACCCGGTAGCTGCCGTTGAACTGCTTGCCCACGCCCCTGACGTCGATGTAGCTGCCCGCCCGGAGTCCTGGCTGGCCGATGCAGCTTCCGGTGCCCTGGTAGAGCCCGTTCAGCAGTTCCTGCAGCAGCGCCTGGCCAAGCCCGAACGCGTCAACCGGTGAGGTGATCTTCTGGCTGTGAATCCAGCGCCGCCCCAGGTTCGCCACCATCTCCAGGGCGATTGGGCCCAGCCGGTTAACGAGGTCGTCCAGGCTGAGCAGGTCCCCGGTGACGGCGGCCACGACGGCCGTCGCCAGCTCCTCGTTGTAGCCGCGGATGACCTGGAGCCCGCCCATGGCCGCGGTCGACAGCCGGGGCGAGAAACTCCGCAGGCTCTGCCCCCACTCGAGCACGAGCGCCTCGGTGCGCACCGGAAGCTGGAAGTACAGCCGGTCCCAGTACACGTAGGCGTCGAACAGGTTCCGCACGGCCAGCTCCCGGATGATGCCGAAGTCCGGCCCCGTCTGGGTCCGGATGCCCGGCTGGGGCGACGGGTCGGTGACGGGGATGAGCAGGTTCTCCGCGGCGATCTCGGCGACGATCAGCGAGTCGTTCGGCGCGCTGAACTGCCGCACCGCCTGGTTGTGGCGCATCCGGTAGGACTTGTCGTAGCCGCCGATGGTGATGGTCGGCGGGCCGTCCTCGGGGAACACCGGCTCGAGGGTGGTGATGTCGCCCAGCATCATCGGGGTCAGGCTGGCGCCGTAGCCCATGTACAGCTCGACCTCCTGGCCCGGGCTGAACAACGGCGAGTCGGTGAACTGGTTGTCCGGGTTGGCGATGACGATCTGGAACATGTCGGCCGTGTCGAGCGACCCGTCATAGGTCACCCGCAGGACCCGCTGGCTCACGTCGGCGGACATGGTGATACCGGAGATCCGCACGTCGAAGCGCGGCGCGAAGTAGTCCGCGGTCACGAGCCGGCCCTCCCGGGAATCACCAGGGCGGTGCCGGCGGGCAAGTTGAACGGGTCCTCGACGTGGTTCGCGTCGGCGATCTCTCGCCAGCGCTCCGGGTCCTTGAGAACCCGGGCGGCAATCGCGCTCACCGTCTCCCCCGCGATGACGTTGTGGATGGTCGGCGGCCCGAAGAAGAAGCCGCGTTCGGTGGTGACGATCACGTCCACGTACTCGTGGAAGCGGGCGCTGACGGTGCTCCGCACCGGCGTCCCGTCGTAGGCGAACATGGTGAACCGCTGCGCGGCGTCCGCTAGCACGCACTGGAAGACGAAGCTGCCCATGACGAACAGCAGCACCGGCGGAGCCATGGTGCTCGGCTGGGTCTGCAGCAGCCCGGTGAGCCCGTCGGTGAACTCGCGCACGTCGAAGCCGGACTCGTAGGTGTCGAAGAACAGGTCCATGCTGAGCGTCCGCCCGCGGCCGCGCAAGTACTGCAGCGGCGGGGCGTTCAGGCCCGGTATCGCGACCTCGGCGAAGTTGTTGCCCTGGTCCAGGGAGAGCTGCTCGGGATTGTACATGACCTGGAAGGTGTCGCCGGTGACGGTGTTGATGACGGTCGCCTGCGCCAGCGATGCGCCCGCCATCACGCACCCCGCTCGAACTCGACGCGGATCTGCGACATGACGTCGCGGAACAGGCGGTGCCTGAGCTGGTCCAGGTCAAGGCCGGAGGATGCCGGGCCGGCGGCCGGGCGGTCGGCCGCCGCCCGCATCGGCGCGGGCGCCCCGGCCCCGGCGGCGACCGCCCCGGCGGGGCCAGGCGCGGCGGGCCCGGAAACGGCGGGGACGGAAACTGCCGCGGGAACGGGCGGCGCGTACGCCTGCGCGGCCAACGGCGAGACCAGCGGACGGATGAGCCGGTGCTCAACGGCACGAGCCCGTTCCTCTTCCAGCTCGGCGCCGTGCGGCCGGGCGCGCGCCTCGCCCGCGTCCGGCCGCGCGCCCGCGGCCACGTGGCTGAGCTCGTGGGCCAGCAGCCCGAGTCCCGCAGTGGACTGCGGGCCGAGCGCACCGGACCGGAAGTAGACGTCGCGGCCGACGGTCACCGCGTCCGCCGCCAGCGACCGCGCGTAGCCGTCGGCCCTGGTGTCCTCGTGCAGCCGGGCCAGGTCGACGCCGGGTCCGAGGATGGGCCGCAGCTGGTCGCGCAGCGCCACGGGGGCCGGCGCGCCCTGGTCCGCGGGCCCCGGCCGGGCGGGACGGGCCGGAGAGGCGACCGGCGGCCCGGTCGCGGGCCCCGTCCGGGAACCTTGCGCGTCGGCGGGCCCGGCCGGGACGTCGAAGAGCCCGCCGGGTTCGGCCGGGAAACCGGTCATGGCGAGAGGGCCGCGGCCCGGCCCCGGCACTGCCTCGCGCCGCTCGAACCGCTCCGCCCTCGCCGCCCGGGCCGCGTTCCGCTCGATGAGCGGCCGCAGCAGGCCGGCCCGGGCCCCGTCGGCCCGGTAGCGCCGCGACAGCCGCCGCGCGTCGGCGGCGAGCAGCTCGCCGAGGGTCTGGACTGTCTTCTCCACCGCCAGCCTTACCCCTTCTGATCCAGTTTCCTGATTTCACCGAGCCACCGGCGCCGCTCCGCGTGGTCAAGGTTCAGCACGTCGCCATAGCCCCAGTGCACTCGCGTGCTGAGCGCGGCTACCTCCTGGTAGGCCCAGTCCAGGGGGTAGCCTAGGATCCCCCCAGGCCCCCCTCCCCGGCCTCGGTCAGCTCGCCGCAGTGCTGGCAGCGGACGACGTCGACCCGGCTCTTGAGGCCGTTGACCGTGTTGTACATGTCCTGCAGGAAGGCCAGGTCCTCGCTGAAGATCCCCTCGATGACGCCCGGGTTGACCTCGGGCAGGGTGCCGAGCCGGACGATCACCCGGGACAGCAGGATCACGATGAGGTAGGCGGGCAGGTTCTGCACCCGCGGGTCCCGCATCGGCAGGATCTCGTCGGCCGCCGTCGCCAGCCGCATGGTCCCCGTCCGGTGCAGGGTCCCCGCCTTGTCGACGTACCCCTTGGGCAGCTCGAACTCGTGCTCGATGATCAGCGTGGTCACCATGGTCAGCCTCTCGTCAGCCTCTGGTCAGCCTCTGGTCAGCCGCTCGACGGCCAGCACGAGGGTCTCGATGGCGATGTCGTTTCCCTTGGCGTTGAGCGCCGGGCCGTCCCACTTGCTCGGCCAGGCGTTGTAGAAGTTCCAGCGGGCCACCTCGGTCTGGTTGGCCAGGTCGTAGAGCACGACGGAGCCGGTGCGGCGGGTCACGGTGCCGTTGACGACGTCCTGGCGCCAGTCCATCAGCTCGGTCGACGCCGTGGTTCCCCACTTCAGCGTGATGTCGCCGTAGCTGGTCTTCCCTGGCAGCTTGTAGACGGTGGTGGAGTCGCCGCCCGACCGGACCTCGATGACCTCGGTGGTGTCCTCAAGTCCGGAGCACTCGATGAAGCTGGCCTGCACGATGCCGTCGATCTCGACCATGAAGTTGAAGTTACGGAAGGGATCGGTGCGCGGTGTGGTCACGGCGCTGCCTCCTACTGCTCGGTGACGGTTGAGCCGCCGGCCCACAGGCCGATCGAGACGTCGACGAACTCGGCGGGATCGACCGGCGCCATGCCGATGGTGACATTGACCTGCCCGAGGGCCCGGGTGGCGGCCGGGTTGTTCTCGTCGTCGATCTGGATGTAGTAGGCCTCCGCCGCCTTGCTGCCGAACAGGGCGCCGGATCTCCACACCCGGTTGAGGAAGTCGTCGATCGTCCGGTACATGCGTTTCCACAGCCCGGTGTCGTTGGGCTGGAAGACGAACGGCTGCAGGCCGAGCCGCAGCGAGCTCTCGACGTAGATGAACGTCCGCCGGACGCTGATGTAGGTCCACGCGGTCTGGGTGGTCGGCGCCGTGGTGCGCGCGCCCCAGACCAGCGGCAGCGCCTGGCCAGGGAAGATCCGCGCGACGTTGATGCCCGCCACGTTGAGCAGTCCCTGGGTGGTGCCGTCGACGTTGACGTCGAGCCCGACGGCGCCGACGATGCTCTGGTTGGCGGGCGAGTTCTGCACCCCGGTGGCGTCGCTGCGCGCGTAGATCCCCGCGATGTGCCCGCAGGGCGGGATCACCAGCATGCCGGCCCCGGTCAGGCTGCTCGGGTCGGTGATCTGGAGCCACGGGTAGTACAGGGCGGCGTAGCCGCGGTCCGACTCGCACCCGGCGCGCTGCTGGGTGAGCAGCCCGGTATCCGCCGAGCCGTTTGGTTTCCTGCACCGTCCGGCCTGCAGGATCGCGAAGCGGTCGCGCATGTTCTCGCAGTGCGCCACCACCGCCTGCTGTACCGCCTGGTCGGTCCGGTCCGGCGCGCAGACCAGTTGTACGTCCTGCAGCGGCACGAGGGCGTCGAGCGCCGACTGGTACTGGGGCAGGCCGATCTTGCTGACGTCGTCGGCCGTCCCGTTGGTCAGCTGGGTCGCAGCCAGCGCGGCGGGCTGGTTCAGCGGCGGCTTCTGCACGCTGGGAGCGGCGGGCAGCGCCAGGCTCACGAACGAGGACCGCACCACCGATCCCCAGTAGCGGCTGTGCCGCGGGTCCATCGACAGGTTGGTCCAGTTCTCCGGAAGCTGCGGCGAGCTGGTCACGGTGAGCGAGAACTCGAAGGAGGCGACGGTGACGGCGGCCGCGGCGGTCCCGGTGGCGTCCAGGCTGTACCCGTGGGCCAGGCCCGGCGGCGGCAGCGTCACGAAGTCACCGCCGACCGCCGCTATCACCTGGTACTCGCTGGTGCTGCCGCTCTCCAGCTGGATGACGCTGCCTGGCTCCAGGCCAGCGCCGCCGCTCACCCGGAACTGCGCCTGGCCGGCCGCGAGATCGGCGATGCGCACCGTGCCGGCGCCGTGCGCGGCCGCCAGGTTGGTGGCCAGGAGCAGAGTGGTGCCGTCCACCTGGGCGATCACAGCGCGCTCGGTCGTTCCCTCGAGGGTGACGGTGTCGCCGGGCACGAAGCTCGCCGCGTCGCTGAAGTTCTGCAGGATGACCGTGTCACCGCTGGCGGAGGCGGTCGGGGCACTGGCCCGGGTCACAACCGCCCCATGAGCGATGCCGACGATCTGCGACTCGGTCACCGCGACCTTGACCGCGTCGCCCGCGGCACCCGGTTCCAGGGCCGAGACGGTCAGGGCCGTGCCTTGCGGGCTGCCCTGGTCGGCGAGCGGCAGCGATGCGGCCTGCGCGGTCCCGACCCGGACGATGTAGGCGGTGGTGCCGCCGTTGTCGAAGAACCCCTTCACCGCGTACGCCAGGTACAGCTGGTACTGATCCCGCTGTGTCACCAGGTAGTCGCCGAAAATTCCCTTGAACTGCGTCCAGTTGGTCACCAGCGTGGGCGTCAGCAGCGGCCCGTCGAGCGCCGCCCCGATGAAGGCGGTCGTGCTGGTCCCGACCCCGGTTATCGGGCCGGTGGCGGCGGTTTCCGTGACGAACACGCCGGGAGTGGTGTTGAGTACCGTCATCGTTTCACCTCAGAGGGGAGTCAGGCTGACGTCGTAGGAGCCGCTGGGATCGGGCACGCTGAATGTCCTACCGCCCTGGGCGAAGCCGACGGCGCGCACGGTCAGGCGGTGCGGGCCGGGGCTTACGCTGGACAGGAGGAAGGCCCCGGCCGCGTCCGAGACGACGGTCACCGAGGCGTCGAGCAGGATCCAGGCGTCGGGGATGGTCTGGTCGCGCACGGCCGCGTTGCGGATGACGCCGCCGATCTGCACCAGCCCGTCGCCGCCGGGAGCGCCGGACCGCCGCAGGCTGGTGCTGATCGTCGTCGCCGGCGGCCCGGAGACGTCGTTGTTCAGGTCCACCGCGAGCGTGATCCGGCAGGTGATGGCGGGCCGGACGTAGGTGTCAAGGGCACTCCAGAAATCGGGCTTGGCCGCCATGTCCTCGCTTTCCGCGGCGATGACGGGCGGCGGCAGCTCCGCGTTGGCCAGCGAGCCGGCCAGGTACCCGGCCGGGATGACCGGATTGCGCCACAGCACGGTGAGGACCTGGCCAAGCAGCGCGTGCTCGGCGAGCTCCTTTTCCAGGCCGGCGACGTCCGATCCCTTCTCCCAGACGGTGATGGCGTACGAGCACTCCACCCGAGCCGGGAACACGCTGGTGGTGACCGAGCCGTCGGGGTTGCGCACCGTGCTCCGCTGGTTCGACCTGAGCTCACGGTTGTCGATGACCCGGTACAGGTAGACGTTGACCTGCAGCCCGCTGCCCTGTCCCTGCCAGGCCGGGTCGGGCGCGCCGAAGGAGATGCCCGCGGTCGCGAGGCCCGACCCGGCGGCGGCTTCGCCGGCGAGCATCGCCTTCAGGGAGGCGTCCAGGTCCTCGATCATGCCGCCGGCCCGTCCTCGAGCAGCGGCGCGTAGTGGCCGAACTGCGCGGGCACGCAGCCACGGCCCAGTTTCTGCATCTCACGGCGGGTGGCGGCGACGAGATGGCGCATCGAGATGGGCGAGGCGTCCTGCGCCGCCAGGTAGGCGGCGGTCAGCGCCACGTTCCTGATGTGGCCGCCGGACAGCTCGAGATGCCCGGCCATGAACTCCAGGTCAAGGTCGGCGCCGAGCTCGGCGCGGCGCGGCCACACCCGCTGCCAGATCCGCAGCCGGTCGGCCATGGCGGGCAGCGGGAACTCGACCGCGAACTGCAGCCGCCGCAGGAAGGCCGTGTCCAGGTGCTTGCGCAGGTTGGTGGCGAGGATGGCGATGCCATCGAACTGCTCCATGCGCTGCAGCAGGTAGGCGACCTCGATGTTGGCGTAGCGGTCATGAGCGTCCTTGACCTCGGACCGCTTGCCGAACAGGGCCTCGGCCTCGTCGAACAGCAGCATGGCGAACGACCGCCTGGCCTCCTCGAACAGGGCGTCCAGGTTGCGCTCGGTCTCCCCGATGTACTTGCTCACCACGCGCGAGAGGTCGACCCGGTACAGGGCGACGCCCAGCTCCCCGGCCAGGATCGAGGCCGCCATCATCTTCCCGGTGCCGGAAGGCCCGAAGAAGATGGCGCTGACGCCCGGGCCGGCCGACATCGTGCGGCCGAAGCCCCATTCCTCCATGACGCGGTCGCGGTGCCGCACCGCGCTGGCGATCTCCCGCAGCCTGCTCAGCTCGTCCGGCGGCAGTACGAGATCCTCCCAGCGGTGTCGGCTGGGCACTGGCTGGGCCAGCCGGTCCAGGCGGTGGCTGACCTGTCCGCGGCAGATCCGGGCCAGGGTCGCGAGGTCGGCGTCCCTGGTTCCCTCCACCTGCGCCCGCAGCCCGGCTTCCCGCGCGCACGCCCGGATCCGGCTGACCGCGAACGGGTAGGTGACCGCGATCCTGGCCGCCACCTCGGCGGAGCAGGCGATACCGTGCAGGCCGAGGGCCTGCCGCCACACCTGGGCGCGCGCCCCGGCCGGGGGAATGCCGAGGTGGAGCCGGAGCACGTCGGCCCGGCCGCCGTCGCCCAGCCGCGGTGGTTCGCCGGCCGTCGGGAACACGAACGCCGGGCCGCCGCCCGCGGCGACCGCCTCGGTCACCGCCGCCAGGCAGGAAGGCTCGTCGTCGGGGCCGCACGGAAGGTAGAAGCCCGGCACCTCGCCGACGAGCCGGGCGTCCCGGATCCGGCGCGTGACCCCGGCGGCGAACCCGGCGTCCGTTTCGCCCGCCCCGGACGGGCGCAGGCGCCAGCCGAGCTCGGCGCAGATCGCCGCCGCGCAGCTGCGGCGGCCTGCCCCGGCCGCCCCGGAGATCACGATGACGGTGGACTTGAGGCTGTGCCGCGCGGCATCCCCCAGATAGGCGGCCACCTGCCGCGCCGCGGCGCGCTCCTTCCCCGAGACAACCAGGTCGTCCAGTCCGGGCGCGGCGGCGGTCGGGCCGGCGGCCAGGCCGCCGAGCAAGAACTCGAGCACCGCCGGATCGGCGTCCAGGTCGGCGGCCAGGTGGTCGCCGGACCGCGCGGTCACCAGGCCCCAGTGGAAGAGGCCGGAACGAGGGCCGAGTTCCCGTCGTCCGCGCAGCCGGTCCGCCCAGCCGGGGCAGAGCACCGCCAGGATCAGTCCCACGCTCGGGCGCTGCCGGGTGATGTCGTTGTTCAGGTAGGCGAATACCCGGCCGTAGCCGGGATGCAGCTCCGCCGCCGCGCAGTGCAGCAGCGCGTCGACTTCGAGGTCGGTCAGCTCAAAGCGCTGCCTGATCAGGTCGAGCGGCAGCTCGATGCCCAGGTCCGCGCTGGCCACCGCGCGCGACCGGCAGCGGCGCCGTCCGCTGTCCGGGTCGCAGTCGTCGGGGTCGCCGCCGTCCGCTTCGCCCGGCCGGCCGCGGGCGTCGCCTGGCGCGGAATCCAGGAAGCGGTCGATCTCGTCGTCGACGATGACCACGCCGTCGAGGCCGTTGCGCTGCCCGGCCGGGCGCTGGCCGCGGAAGCGGTCCACCGCCTGGCGGAGCAGGCAGTTCAGCCGCAGCAGGTGGTCGGCGAGTTCGGCGGTCCCGTCCGGGTAGGGCGGTACTCGGATGGTGTCGAGGGCGGACCGCATAGTAACGCAGGGTATGGATCCGCCGGCCTGGGCAGCCACCGGGATTTCCCCGGGTTTGTCCCTAGCCGGGGTTCCCTAGGGAACCTAGGGAACCCCGGCTCCTAGGTCTCCCAGTCGCGGATCCAGCTGCCCAGCTGGTGCCGACTGCGCACACCGAGCTTGGTGAAGGCATTGGCGAGGTGGTACTCGACGGTCTTCGGGCTCAGGAACAGCTGGGCCGCTACCTCGCGGTTGGAAAGCCCGGACGCCACCAGCCGCGCCACCCGCAGCTCCTGGGCGGTGAACCGGGGCCCGCCGGAGCGGCGGGCCTGCGGCGGGACGCCGGTCCTTGCCAGCTCCGTCTGGCTCGCGCGCAGGAACGGCGCTGCGCCGAGGGCACCGAAGGCGTCGCGCGCGGAAAGCATCGCGTCGGCGGCCGCCTGGGCGGTGCCCCGTTCCAGCAGGCTCAGGCACCGGCCGTGCTGCAAGCCAAGCAGCCCGCGATGGAACGGCAGGGACCGGATGACCGCGGCCCGGCGGGCGGCCCCGAGCACCCGGTCTGCCTGGTCGAGGTCGCCGTGTGCCATCGCCAGCGAACCGCGCAGCCACGCCGTCTGGGCCTGGGCGGCAGGCTCGCCGCGGCGCGCCGCCCGTGATTCCATGATCGCGAGGATGCGCTCGGCCGAGCTCAGGTGGCCCGTGCGGATGAGCGCCCAGGCCTGGGCCGGGCGCCACCAGAACCCGGCTGAATCGAAGCGGTCGACCTGCGGCGCGCCCAGGGCCACGGCGGTGCCGTGCAGCACCTCCTCCGGATCGTCCCTGGCCAGGCCGAGGATCCCGCGCGCGGAGGCGGCCAGCACGGCGGCGAAGCCGCCGAACGTGTGCGCGGCGCGCTCGGCGGCCTGCGCGTGCTCGTCGGCCGCGTCCCAGTCGCCACGACAGGCGGCGACTGGGACGGCCGCGCTGTGCACCACGACCAGGTCGTACGCCTGGTCCGCGTCGCAGGCCAGGGAGACGGCCAGGCCGGCGTGATCGCGGGCGTCGTCCCAGCGGCCGAGCCGGAACTCGGCCTCCGCCAGGAAGGCGAGCGCACGGCCGGGGAACCGGAGCTGAACCCCCGCGCGGATCCGGTCCACCGCCAGGCCCAGGTCGCCGACCGCCCCGGGCAGGTCAGCCGTCCACAGCCGGGCCATCCCGCGGAAGGCAAGCGCGTCGGTCCGGGCGGCAGGCACCAGTTCGGGCCGCGCCGGCAGGTCGCCGAGGATGGCGAGCGCACGGCCGACGGCACCGTCCACCACGAACGTGAATGACCGGATACAGCGGGCCGCGTCGTACCAGGGTTCGTCCCCGGTGCCGCTGCCAAGAGCGCGGTCCAGCCAGAGCGCGGCCTCGGCGTGCGCTCCGGACATCTTGCGCAGCATGCCGAGCCCGAGCGCGGCCTCGCCGCCGGTGTCTCGTTCGCGGTCCCTGTCGTGCGCGTCCCACGCCGACCGGAGCAGGGCCTCGGCGTCATCCGGGCGAGCGGCCAGCAGGGCGAACTGGCCAAGCGCGGTGTCCCGCCGCGCGCCGGCGGGCAACTGCTCGATCAGGGGCGCGATGACGCTGGCGGCAGCCAGGTCCGACGCCCTGACCAGCAGCTCGAAGGCGGACAGGACACGCTCGTCCCGTTCCGGCCCCGGCTCGGTCACCGCCGCGGACTGCTGCAGGTAGCGGGCGGACAGCAGCGGATCGCCGGCCGCGGCGGCGGCCGCCGCCGCCGCGCACAGCTCGTCGGCCAGCGCCATATCCTGGCCGTCGGCGCCGGCGACCCGGTGGGCGAGCGCCTGCTGGCCGCTGGTGATGGCGGCGGCGCGCAGGTGCAGCTGACGGCGCTGCTCCGCGCCGAGATCGCAGTAGATGGCCCGGCGCATCAGCAGGTGCGGGAACGCCACCATCCGGCCCGACGGGGTGTCCCGCCCGGACAGCAGGCCGGCCCGCTCCGCCTTCTCCAGGGCCGCGACCGGCTTAGCGGTTCCCGCCAGCTGAGCGGCGTCGGCGAGGGCGGCGCGGTCACCGAGCACGGCCGCGGCGATCACCAGCTCACGCGCCGACCGTGACAGCGCGGCCAGCCGCGGCAGGATCAGGCTCGCCAGCGACCGGGGGGCACGCAGGAACTCGCCCTGGGCCTTAAGCTCCTCGTCGCTCAGCTCTTCGAGCAGCGCGCGCGCAAGCAGCGGGTTACCGCCGGTGTGGTCGGCCAGCCGCCCGACGGCCCGGTCGGAAAGCCCCGTCCGGCCCAGACGCCCGCAGAGCTGGCCGAGTTCGCCGGCGTCGAGCCCCCCGAGGGTCAGCACCGACGCGCGGCGGTCGCCGCCGACGAAGCGGACCCAGCCCTCACCGAGCTGAGCGGCCGCCCCTGGCCGTCCGGTGAACACGACGAGCACCCGGTCCCCGCCCAGGCGCCGGACGGCGAACAGCAGTGCCCGTGCCGACGGCAGGTCGGCCCACTGCAGGTCCTCCACCACGACGACCGCGACCGCCTGCTCGTGCTGCAGCGCGAAGATCAGCGCGCGCACCTCGACGCCGACCGCCAGCGGGTCCGCGCTCGGGCCCGGGCCGCCGGACAGCAGCTCCAGGTCCTGCGCGGGCGAGGCCGTTGCCGCGACCTCAGCCGACAGCTGCTGCACAACGCCGAAGGGCATGACCGTCTCGTCCTGCTCGCCGCTGGCCACGACGGCGGGCAGTCCCGGCTGGCGGCCAAGGAACTCAAGGACCAGCGACGACTTGCCGATCCCGGCGTCCCCCTGGACGACTACTACCTGCGGTTCTCCCGCTCGGGCGGCCGCCAGGGCCGCTTCTAGCGCGTCCAGTTCCTGCTGTCGGCCGACGAATATCCGCGCCCCCGGATTGCCGCGTTCCTCGCGTTTCTCGTTGGCCCCCCGGTCGCGGGCATGCCAATCTGCATCCGTGCTGAGCATCGCTAAACCTCCCCAGGCCCGTTCAGCGAACAGCTATCCCAAAAATTAAGATTAAATTAAGACACAGGGTCCGGCGAGGCCGAGGCGCACCTTCGTCGCGGGTATTTCCGGCCGACGCCCGCGCGGACTTGTGGATTTGTGCGCAAACGCATGACCGTGCTCAGTTCCAGCCCGTCAGCGTCCAAGGCCACCGCGATTGACTTGCCACGTGAAATAGCGGCGGCCGATCCGCGCGGGGTGACTATTGCTAGTAGCCGCGGGCGCGGTCGACCACGTTGCGGAGAGGCTGGCCGTCCAGGTACCGCCGGAGGTTGTCCGCGAAAAGCCCCCGCAGGGGCTCGGCCACGCTGGTGTCGCCGTTACCTGAGATGTGCGGGGTCAGCAGGACCTGGGGCAGCGCGGTCAGCTCCGGCCGCGGTGGCCGGCCGGCGAGCTCGCCGTCGTAGACGTCAAGGACGGCGCCGCGGATCCGCCCGGTGGTGACCGCGTCGATCAGGGCGTCCTCGTCGACTTCCTCGCCACGGGCGACGTTGATGAGCACCGCTTCTGGCTTCATCGCCGCGAAGACCGTGGCGTTGATGAACCCGCGGGTCTCGGCGGTCAGCTGGGAGCAGACGACGAGGAAGTCGCTTTCCGCGGCCACTTCGGCGATCCGGCCGGCTGGCAGTACCAGGTCCGCTCCAGCGGATTCGGTCAGCGGGGCGGTGACCGAGCGGCGGGTGCCGATCACCCGCATGCCGGCCGCGCGCGACAGCCGGGCCACTTCCTGGCCGATACCGCCCAGGCCGATGACCCCCATCGTCGCGCCTTGCAGTGCGAGCATCTGGTAACCCTCGCGAGTGAACTGGCCCGCGGCCTTCTGGCGGGCGGCCTCGTGCAGGCCCCGGGCGAAGTGCGCCGCCGCGGCGAGGGCGTACTCGGCGATCGCCGTGGTCGCCATCGCCCCGCGGCTGCTGGTCAAGGTGACCGCTGAGTCCCACAGGTCGGTCCCGGCCAGGTTCGAGACCCCCGCCTGGGTGTGATGCGCCCACACCAGGCGCGGGCAGCGGGCGACGAGGCCGGCCGGGACCGGGTAGCCGACAAGCAGCACCTCGGCCTGGGCAAGGATGTCGGCCAGCAGGCCGGGCGCTGCCGTCACCTGACTGCCCGGCCCCGACCGGCGACCCGGGGCGGCGAAGTTGGCGTCGAGGACCCGGACCCGGGGATCGACCTCGCTCACGAACGACAGGTCCCGCCCCACGATCGGGGCGATGACCGCAACGTTGACCTCGTCCATGTGACCTCCGTCCGCCTTAAGCCTGCCAGAGGCGCCACAGCTCTGCGACTGGGTGGCCTAGCCCGTCAGACACGTGGGCGAGAACGACGGCGGTGGCGTAAATGGAGTCGACCGCTCCGTTCCTCATCCATTCTATTTTCATGAATTTCGAAAACCCAGAGAACCTGACAGTTCTTGAGAGCGGAACTCGGAGCTGAGCGATAATCCCTTCGATCCGCCCCTAAACAGCGGCCTGCCGGGGCGGAGCCCGCAGGCAGCGGCGGGGTGCCGCCGCTGCTGGCCACGGTGCGCGTTAACAATTTTTTATGGCATTGAAAGGAATTTTTTCTGGCTTGTTAACGAGGTCAAGTCGTAGCGTCTCCGATACCCGTCTTTTCTACTGCGCCACGCCCTCGACGCAACAGGCCGTTCGCTCTCCCGGTAGCGCGCTGTCGGCCGACCGAGGAAGGAATGCCGGGGTCTGGGAGGGTGAACGGCGGGCTTGCGCAAGCAGCACATCGACGAAGGACATGAGCAATGGGGAACCATGATGCCGCCAGCGCGAGAGCGCGGAACGGTGCGGCCAGCGACCGCGTCACGCCACGGATCGGCGGCGGACCCGCCCGGCCGCGGCTGACGACGCTGTCGAACTGGCCGGTGTCGCGACGGCTGTTCGCCGTGATCGCCCTCGCGCTCCTCATGGGCCTGGTCTTCGGCGGCCTGGAGGTCGCCAACGCCGAGAGCAGCGCGACTCAGTTCGGCCGCGTGCTGCTGCTGGCCAAGCTTGTACAGCAGGACGTGATCTTGACCCAGGACCTGCAGAATGAGCGGGACACCACGCTCGGGCTCACCTCCGGCGGCGGTACCGGCAACCTCACCGCGCTGCACGACAAGACCAACGCCGAGGCCGCCCAGTTCCTGGCGCTGGCCGCCGGAGTTGACGGTTCTTACCCGGCGAACATCCAGGCCAGCGTGGCCGCGCTCCGGTCAGCGCTGGGCACCAGCCTGACGAACCTGCAGAACGCCGTCCCAACGCAGTTCTGGGACAATTCCAAGGGCTCGGCCATTGACGCGCTTAGCGTGATCACCGAGTACGCGCCGCTCATCAACTCCCTCATCACGCTGGATGACGAGCTCGCGCAGGGGACCTCTGACGCCAGCCTCGCCATCGATGTCCGGGAGCTGAACCTGCTGTCACTGGCCAAGGACCAGTCCTCACAGCAGCGCGGTCTCTTCTTCAACGCCTTCACTCAGCAGTTGTTCTCTAACGGTGTGCTCCAGGCGCTGATCTCCGCGAGGTCGGCCGAGCAGTCCGACGAGACGGCCTTCCTGTCGGCCGCCACGCCCGCCGAACAGCACACCTTCAACACGACCGTCGCCGGGACGGGCGTGAAGCAGGTGAAGCGGGTCGAGGACTTCTTCTTCATCGGCGGCCAGGATCAAGAGGAGCACCCGTTCCTCAGCCCGAACATCAACGTGCAATCCGTAGGTTTCACCGTGGCCCAGGCACCGCAGTCGTGGTACGGGTCCGCCTCCGAGAAGCTCGATGAGATGCAGACCGTCGAGCTGGGCATCGCTCAGGACGCGGTTGCGCGGGCCGAGTCGCTCCAGCACGGCGCCGGGGAGTCCGCGCTGGTCATCTCGGTCAGCGTCGTTGTCGTCCTCCTGATCGTGCTGATCGCGGCGCTCGTCGTCGCCAGGTCCCTGGCGGTGCCGCTGCGCCGGCTGCGGGCCGCCGCGCTCGACATCGCCACCTCGCAGCTCCCGGAGCGGATGAGGCGCCTGAGCGAGGCGCCGGACGTCGGCGCGGACATCCCAGTGGCGCCGATCGATGTGCTGACCTCCGATGAGATCGGCCAGGTGGCCCGGGCCTTCGACCAGGTGCACGCCGAGGCGGTGCGGCTCGCGGGCAACGAGGCCGTATTGCGCACCAGTCTGAACGCGATGTTCGTCAACCTGTCCCGGCGCAGCCAGACGCTCATCGAGCGGGTGGCGCGGACGGTCGACTCGCTGGAGCAGGACGAGGACAACCCCGACCGGCTGTCCAGCCTGTTCTCGATCGACCACATGGTCACCCGGATGCGCCGCAACTCCGAGAACCTGCTGCTGCTCGCCGGCCACGAGGGCGCGCGGAAATGGAGCGACCCGGTCACCGTCGCCGACGTGGCGCGGGCCGCGACCTCGGAGATCGAGCACTACAACCGCGTGATGCTCAACATCCAGCCTGGTGTCGCGGTCATCGGGTCGGCGGTCTCCGACGTCGTGCACCTGCTCGCCGAGCTGATCGAGAACGCCACGCTTTACTCGCCCACGGATACCACGGTCCGGGTATCGGGTCACGAGCTGCCCAGTGGCGGCGTGCTTATCGAGATCACGGACAAGGGAATCGGCATACCCGAGGAGCGGCTGGCCGAGATGAACTGGCGGCTGCAGAGCACGCCGGCGATCGACGTGTCGGTGTCACGCCACATGGGCCTGTTCGCGGTGGCGCGGCTGGCCGAGCGGCACGGTGTGCAGGTTCGGCTGCGCCCCGCCAACCCGCAGGGGCTGAGCGTGCTGGTGTGGCTGCCCGATACCGTCATCCAGCACACCGTCCTCCCGTTCCCCGGCCGGCGGGTGGCGCAGGCCGGGCTGGGCGGGGAGGGCGGGCAGGGCGGCCAAGGCGGCGGCAGCGCCCTGACCAGGCGGACGCCCGGCCAGACCGGAATCGCGCCGTCTGTCACGAATGGGCAGTCAGGCCGGGAGCGGGTGGACTGGTTCCACAACCGCCGTGACCGCCGCGACCCCGTGCCGGGAGGCGGGCCGGCCGACCCGGGCCCCAGCGACCACACCTCTCCCCGGCTACTGCCCGTGCGCGTGCCGAGGGCGACTACCCTTCAGGGCTCAGCGGACGGCGGGGAGCCTGAGGGCACGGAATAACTGCCCGGGCGAGTCGGCTGGGTCGGCGAGGCACACGCGGTCGCGGCCGGTGCGCTTGGCGCGGTACAGCGCCCGGTCGGCGGCGTCGAGCAGTTCGCTGAGGTCGGCGCCGTGGACGCCGAGGACGGCGACGCCGAGGGAGACGGTGACGCCCACGATCGTGTCCTTGGTGAGCACCTTGACGACGCCCGTGCCGCGCCGGATCCGCTCGGCGACCCGGCCGGCCTCCTCCGCCGTGGTGCCGCTGAGCAGGATCGCGAACTCCTCGCCGCCGAAACGGCCGACGAGATCGGACTCGCGGACCTGCTGGCGCATCTCCGCGGCAAGCGTTCTGAGCACCGCGTCACCGGTGAGGTGCCCGTACGTGTCGTTGACGTCCTTGAAGTGGTCGACGTCGGCAAGCAGCACCGCGAGCGGCTGGCGACGGCGGCGTGCCCTGACGATCGCGAGGTCGGCCTCTCCCTGCCACGCGCCCGCGTTCAGCACGCCCGTCTTCGGGTCGGTGCGCGCCTGCGCCTTGAGTTGCGAGTGGAGCAGGCTGCGCTGGAGCAGGACCACGGGGGGCAGCGCGATAGCGAGCAACAGCGCGCTGAGCGCGCAGGCGATCGTCACCAAGATGCCCACACAGGTCTCGGTCAGGTCGAGCAGCATCCGCTCGCGGTCCCAGAGCATGTCGACCAGCCGGGCGTCCGGGTCGACTAGCCATGCGGCGACCGCCACCAGGCACGTGTTGAGCACGCCGAAGGCGACGGCGCAGCCAACCGCCACACCCGCCTGCTGCGGACGCATCAGCCACGAGTTCGGCCCCTGGTCGGTCAGCCAGATAGCGGCCCGGCCCTCCGGGGTCACCGGGGTAACCAGCCGGAACAGCGCGGAAGCGGACGCGCCCGCGAGGCCGAGCGCGGCGCTGCTGAACGCCCTGCGGTACCACGCGGCGCGACGTACCCGCAGGTAGATCAACAGGCCGAGCACGGCGGGCGCGGCGAGCGCGTACAGCGGCGGCAGCAGCAGCGCCACCGGGATCCACCACGCGGACAGCAGGTCCCGCGAGACCCCGGTGGGCTGCCCCAGCCGCCTGGTGGCCTCGACGCAGATCGCGCCGCAACACATCAGCGCGGCGAACAGGGTCAGCTCACCGCTGGTGAGCGGGGTCCGCGTAGCCTCCCAGCCAGTGAAGGCCAGGTAGCAGGCGAACACGCCGGTCACGTAGCCGATCAGCGACAACGGCTCGTCGAATAGCGGCCAGTGCCATGACAGCGATATACCGCCGCCGGCCTCCCGCTGACGCTGTCGCGCCGCGTCCTGGACTGCTGACATGCCCGTTGCCTGTCGCCTTCGTTAGACTTCCCCGATGTGCGGTGGCCCAGCGCTTGCAAGTCACTCTACGTAACACAATAAATGCAAAACGTTTCGGGCGTGCGCGGAATTCTCAGGTTGGCTGCTGTTTCAGCGGATGCCGCACGCCCCTCCATTAGTCACGAGGCGTGAGGATGGCGACGCACGGCATCCCATGCTGACGTTACGGCTGGTTCTCGGACTCGGCGAGACCACCCTCACCGGCCGCAACCAGTGCGGCGAGCGCCGGGTCTCCCTCACGGGCGGGGTCTGGCTGACTCTCCGTAGCGACCACGGCGCGCAGCGACTCATCCCAGTCGCCGTCGGAAGAATACTCCCCGTGGCCGTCGCCGGCCTCGTAATCCCCGTCCGACTCGCCGATGTTCTGCCGCGCCGTTTCACCGGCGTTGACGCCGGCCCGGTTGCCCGGGTGCGAGCCGCGCAGGAAGTGCGACCAGCCGTAGGTGAGGTCATGGCCGAGCGAGTCCGCCTCGATCTCAATCGTCACCCTCGGCCGCTGCTCGCTGTCGACCCAGTTATGCACGGAGAACCTCCCGCGCACCAGGACCATGTCGCCCTTGTGCAGCGAGCTCGCGGCATTGATGGCAAGCCGTCGCCAGCACTTCACCGTGTAATAGGTGGTTGGCAGCTCCCGCCACTCCCCCGTCTCACGGTCAAGCCGTCGCGGGGTGGAGCCAACCCTGATCTCGGCGAGCGGCGTCGCCGTCACCGCGGTCTGCTTGAACTTGGGCTCCGCCGTCACGAAGCCGCGCAGCGTGATCTGATTTTCCTGGCTCATCCCAGCCAGCTCCTTCCTTAGTGCATCAATACGGCGGGTTTCCCGCCTCCGCCGGCCCGCTGGCGCTCATCGCCGGGCGCACCTTCACGGTGCCCGGCGGCACCGGATTGCCGCCCCGGCAATCCACCGCCTGTGGATATCGCGCCCGAATTGTCCACCGCCTGTGGACAACGAGTTGCCATTCCGCGATCGACCTGGCAAACTACCTCCCCGCGTCACCGGGCACGGCTGGGGAAAACTGTTGGTAGCGGGTCAGGCGGCAACCAGTTCCGTTGGCTCGGCGATGACGTCGACCAGGGCGCCGTTGCGCATCACCGTGACGGGCAGGGGATGGCCGATCGCCTCGGCGAACATGAGCCGCTGGAGGTCCTGGGCGGTCGCCACCGGGTGGCCGCCGGCGTTGAGCAGCAGGTCGCCGGCGCGGAGCCCGGCCCGGTCCGCCGGGCCGGCGGACACCACCGACGCGACGCGCAGGCCGGTGGCGCGGCCGCCGAGTTTGGGCCGCCATACCGGCGCTACCGGCGCGGGCACCACCACCACGCCGAGGTAGGCGCGGCGCACCCGCCCGTCGCGCATCAGGGCCGACACGATCCGCCGGGTCGTCGCGTTCACCGGGACGGCCAGTCCAAGCCCGGCCCCGGCCACCGCCGTGTTGATGCCGACCACCCGGGCCTGCGCGTCGGCGAGGGCGCCGCCCGAGTTACCTGGGTTGAGCGCCGCGTCCGTCTGGATGACGTCCTCGATAAGGCCGTGCTCGCCCACCGGCAGCGACCGGCCGAGGGCGCTTACCACGCCCGCGGTGACCGAGCCGGCCAGTCCCAGGGGGTTGCCGACGGCGACGACGAGCTGCCCGACCCGGAGCTCGTCCGCCTCGCCGAGCTCGGCGGGCTCCGGCGTCGCGCCCGTCGCGCGGACAACCGCGAGGTCGGACAGCGGGTCCGCCCCCACTACCTGGAACGCGGCCGTGGTGCCGTCGGAGAAGGTGGCGGTACCGCCCGCCGCGCGGCCGACGACGTGCGCGTTGGTGAGCAGGAACCCGTCCGCGGTGAACACCACCGCCGACCCGAGGCTCTCTCCCGCCCCGCGCCCCGTCACCCGCGCCTGAGGCACCCGCAGGCTGGCGACCTTGGGCGTCAGCCGCTCGGCGACCCGGACCACCACCTGTGAGTACTCATCAAGCGGATCATTCACTGCCATGCATTGATTACATCATTACAAAGCAATCAATCCAATGCCGTCCGGGCCTGTTCATGATGAGCGAAACGGGGGCGGGGCTGGTGCCTTTTGCGGCTGGGGCACCATCGGGGGCTGGCGCTTCGTGGGCGTGGACCTTGTCACCGAGGGTGTTGCGGGCGTTTGATGGGGGGATTATGCGGCCCGTCGCCCACCTGGCCAACCTGGACCTGAACCTGCTCGTGGCACTGCGCGAGCTGGTCAGGGAGCGCAGCGTTACCCGGGCCGCGCAGCGGCTGGGGGTGACGCAGCCGGCGGCGAGCGCGTCGCTGTCCCGGCTGCGGCGGCACTTCGGTGATGACCTGCTGGTCCGCGAGCACGGCGAGTACGTGCTCACGCCGCTCGGCGAGCAGCTCGCCGGACAGGTTGAGGCGGTCTGCTCGGCCGCCGAGCGGCTGTTCGCGGCGTCGTCCGCGTTCGACGCGGCGACCACGGAACGCGAGTTCACCCTCGTCATGGCGGATTACACGATCATGGTGATCGGCGAGGCGCTGTCGGCCGCGGTGCAGCGGGACGCGCCGCGCGCCCGGCTGCACATCCGGCTGGTGCGCGAGTCGCTCGCCACCGAGTACTCAGACGGCATCCGGTTCGTGGACGGCATGGTCGCGCCACCGTCAAACGGGTTCGCGCTCCCCGACACGCGGTCCGCCGAGCTGTTCCGCGACCGCTGGGTGTGCGTGCTCGACGGCGACAACCCGGTGCTGGACGGCGGCAGCGCGCTGCGCATCCGTGACCTGGCGGGGCTCCCGTGGGTGGCGCCCTACTACCGGGCTGGCACCCGGGGGGTCGGCTCGGTGCCGGTGATGCGGCAGCTCGCCCTGCTCGACCTGCAGCCGAGGATCGCGGTCCGGGTGGAGAGCTACCTCGCCGTGCCGTACTTCGTCACCGGGACCGACCGGGTCGCGCTGATGCAAGAGCGGCTCGCGACCAGGCTTGCGGCCTCGTCCAACCTGCGGGTGCTCGAGTGCCCCGGCGAAGCGGAACCGATCGTCGAGGCGCTGTGGTGGCACCGGCAGCACGAGGACGACCCGGCGCACGCCTGGCTACGGCGGCTGATCATGGAGACCGCGCGCCGACTGTAAATCCGCACCCTCACCCGTCTCGCCCGGTCCCCGTGTGGCTTTTGGCCGGCTATGGCCGGCCAAAAGCCACATGACGATCATGGCGGCGGGGCCGTCGGGCGTGCTCGCACCATGCCACCGCGGCCGCGGCGCGCTCTGCCTGCCCCCGCGCCGTCCCGGCGATAGCGCGGGCTGGCGGCCAATATCGCACTCCGTCGGCCGCCGGCTTTGTCACGATCAGGCACCGCTATTCCGATCAGCGGGCCGCGGAACCGGTGGGAAAGCACTGGTCACGGGCCTGTATTTGGCCGTCATAAACCTGGTTTATTTTGACTAGCAGCATCTTTTTCTTGTTACGCCGCTATTGCGGATTTAACGTCCCAGACATGCCGCATGAACTTACTGAGCTTAGGCTGGACGCGGAGACGCGGGCGGCCTCCGGGACCGTGCCCGAGGTCACGGCGGACGTGTGCGTCGTCGGGGCGGGGATCGCGGGGTGCTCCGCCGCGATCGAGTCGGCGCGGCTCGGGCGCTCGGTACTGCTCGTCGACTCGCTGCCGCTGATCGGCGGGCAGATGGTGCACTCGCTGATCGGGCTGTTCGCGGGGGTGTTCGGCAACGCGCCCGGGTACGCGCAGCTGACGCACGGCATCTTCGACGAGATCTTCGCGGCGCTTGAACCATCCGGTGACCTGTACTTCTCCCGCGGTCACACCACGACGGTGTTCTACAACGAGGTCGTGCTCGGCCGCTGGCTGGAGCGAACCGTGCGCGACCTGGGCATCCAGGTGATCACCGGCGCGGTGCTCGGCGACGTGGCGCTGCGCGACGGCTTCGTCACCTCGGCCGACTTCGCGACGCGCTACGGCGAGGTGCGGGTGCGGGCCGCCGGGTGGGTGGACGCGAGCGGCGACGCGGCACTGGCGTGGCAGGCCGGGCTGCCCTGCTGGGTGCCGTCGCGGCCGATCTACGGCAGCCAGCAGGTCATCGTGGAGAACCTCGACGAGGCGCACAAGCCCGAGCCCGGAGAGGTCGACGCGGTGTTCGCCGCGCGCGGCGAGGAACTCGGGCTGCTGCGGCGCGGCGGCCTCGCCTTCTTCTTCCCCGGGCGCGGTACCGCGGTGCTGAACGTCACGCACATCGACGCGCCGCTCGACCCGGTCGACGCGGCCCGGGCGATGTTCGAGGGGCGGGACCAGGCGGACGCGGCGATCGCCTTGCTGAAAGCCGAGTTCCCCAAGGCGTTCGGCGAGGCACGGGTGCGCGCCTACGGGTTCCCCGGGCGGCGGCAGACCCGGTGGATCCGCGGGGTGCACCAGCTCACCGTGGACGAGGTGCGGTCGGGCGTGCTGTTCGACGACGCGGTGGCGCGGACGGCCTGGCCGGTGGAACTGCATGACCGCAGCGACGGCTACGTGTGGGAGATGTTTCCCGCCGACCACGTGCACTCCGTGCCGCTGCGGTCGCTGCTGCCGCCGGGCGCGCACAACCTGGTCGCCGCGGGGCGGTGCGTCGACGGCGACGCCGCCGCGCTGTCCAGCGTGCGGGTGATGGGGCCCTGCTCGGCGATGGGCCACGCCGCCGCGCACGTGCTCAAGCTGGCGGCCGACGGTAGCAGCCCGCTCTCGTTCGGTGGAAAAGATCACGACTCACTGACCAGCGTGCACGACATCGACGTGGGCCTGCTGCGGTCACGCATCGCCGCGAACCTCGGGCTCACCGGCACCTCCGGGGGGCGCTGATGTTCCTGACCGACGAGGAAAAGCGGATGCGGGACGGCGCCGAGGGCGACGCCGTGGCGGCCGCGATGAACCTGCTGATCCGGTACGGCTACGCGCTCAACGCGGAGCGGCTGTGCGACATACGGAACGTGGCGGGCACGATGACCCAGCCGTCCCCCGTCAAGGCGCGGCTGGTCGCCGAGGGCGGCTGGGACAAGGCGTTCGCCGTGATCAACCTGGACAGCGACCTTGACCTGACCGTCCCGCAGATGCGGGTGCCGACCTGCCAGCTGCAGCACGGCTTCGGGCCCGACTCGGTGGACATCGTGCCCTATCCCAGGGCCAACGTTGAACTGCAGGACGACGCCGAGGCGTTCTACGGGCGGCACGGGGTGAACATCCTCGCCACCTGCACCCCGTACCAGGTGGGGAACCTGCCGCTGCGCGGCGAGCACTGCGCGTGGATGGAGTCGTCCGCGGTGATCTACGCCAACTCGGTGCTCGGCGCGCGGACCAACTGCGAGGGGATCGCGTCGACCGGAGCGGCGTCGCTCACCGGGAAGATCCCCTGCTGGGGCAATCACCGGGAAGAGAACCGGCTCGGCACGCACCTGATCTCGGTCGAGGGCCATACCGTGACGTCGTTCCAGGACTGGGGGATGCTCGGCTACTTCGCCGGCGGGGTCGCCGGCGAGGACCATCCCGTCATCACCGGCGAGATCTCCCGGCCCGACCTGACCGAGCTGAAGCACTTCGGCGCGGCGGCGGCGACCTCCGGCGGCGTCGAGCTCTACCACATCCCGGGGATCACGCCGGAGGCGCCGTCGGTTGAGGCGGCGTTCGGCGGCTCAGCCAAGGCGGTACCGGACGCGGTCGTCTATGGCCCCGCCGAGCGCCGCCAGATGTACGAGACGCTCAACGAGATCGGGTCGTCCGCCGACGTGGACTTCGTGCTGCTCGGCTGCCCGCACGCCTCCGTCGACCAGATCAGGCAGGCCGCCGCGCTGCTCGACGGCAAGCGGCTGTCGGCGGGAACCGAGCTGTGGATCATGGCGCCGCGCGCGCTGAAGGTGATGGCGGACCGCTCCGGCTACACCGAGGTGATCGAGCGGGCCGGCGGCCGGGTGCTGGCGGACTCCTGCCCGGCGATGTCACGGGCCGCGCCCGCGGGGACGCGGGTGTTCGCCACGGACTCCGCCAAGCAGGCGCACTACCTGCCCGCGATCCTCGGCATCGAGGCCTGGTTCGGGACGCTCGAGGAGTGCGTCGCCGCGGCCGTCACCGGGCGCTGGAACGGGGGGCTCAGCGAATGAGCGACCCCAGAATCATCTTGCGCGGGAGGTCGGTTGTCCCGGGAAGGGTCGAGGGCGAGGCCCTCGTGTCGCACGAGCCGATCTCCGGGTGGGGCGGGATCGACCCCGCCCGCGGCGTGATCACCGAGGTCAGGCACGAGCTGTTCGGTGTCTGCTTCGCCGGCAAGATCCTGGTGTTCCCCAGCGCCAAGGGGTCATCGGGCTGGTCGGGGTTCTTCCAGACCACGCGGCTGTCCGGCACCGCGCCGACCGGGATGATCATCGGCCGGATCTCCGCGAAGTCGGCGCTCGGCGCGGTCGTCACGCGCGTGCCGGCGATCACCGACCTGGACGCCGACCCGTGTGAGGTCATCGCCACCGGCGACTGGGTGCTTATCGACAACGCGACCGTGGAGGTGACTAAACGATGAGCCTGCGCTCCAACTACGAGCCTGGCACGTCCAGGTGGGCGACCCGCCGGGCGCAGTGGCTCGCGCTCGGGCTGTCCGACGCGGACATGCTCAAGCCGAAGATCGCGATCGTGAACACGTCCTCGCAGCTGGCGATCTGCTTCAGCCACCTGGACGAGATCGCCAGGCAGGCCAAGCGGGCAATCGACGCCGCGGGCGGCATCGGCTTCGAGGTGCGGACCGCGGCGCCGAGCGACTTCATTCACAGCGCCGGGCACCGCGGCGGCTACATCCTGTCCGCCCGCGACCTGATCACCAACGACATCGAGATGCAGGTCGAGGGCGCGCAGCTGGACGGGATGATCTGCCTCGCCTCGTGCGACAAGACCGCCCCGGGCCAGCTGATGGCCGCGGCCCGGCTGAACATCCCGACGATCATCGTCGCCTGCGGCTACCAGGCCAGCGGCTCCTACCAGGGCAGGCACTGCGACATCGAGGACGTGTTCCTGGCCGCGGGCCACGTCGCCAGCGGGCGGCTCAGCGTCGGCGAGCTGACCGAGATGAGCGGCAGCGCGGTGCTGTCGCCCGGCGTGTGCGCCGGGATCGGCACCGCCAACACGATGCACCTGGCCTGCGAGGCACTCGGCATGGCGCTGCCGGGATCGACGCCGGTCCGCGCGAACAGCGAGCCGATGTGGCGGGCCGTCGACGCGGCCGCCGCCCGGATCGTGCAGCTGGTGGCCGAGGACCTCAAGCCGCGCGACATCATGACCCCCGCGGCGTTCGGTAACGCGGTCACCGCCATCTTGTCGGTCAGCGGGTCGATCAACTCGGTCAAGCACCTGCAGGCGGTGGCGGCCGAGGCCGAGTGTGACGTGGACGTGTACCGGCTGTTCGAGACCCTGGCCGACGAGGTGCCGCTGCTCACCGCGATCCGGCCCAACGGCGAGACGCCGATCGAGGACTTCGAGGACGCCGGCGGCACCCGGGCGCTGATGAAGCAGCTGGAGCCGCTGCTCGACGGGGGCGCGCTGACGGTGACCGGGCGGACCGTGGCGGAGAACCTCGACGGGGCCGCGGTCGCCGACGCGGAGACGATCAGGCCGCCCGGGCGGGCACTCGGGCGGCGGCCGACGATCGTGCTGATCCGGGGCAGCCTCTGCCCCGACGTCGGGATCGTCAAGCTGGCCGTCGCCGACGACCGGCGGCTTGAGTTCAGCGGGCCGGCCAAGATCTTCGAGTCCGCGCAGGAGGCCCTGGACGGGGTCAAGGCGGGCCAGGTCGAGCCCGGCCAGGTCGTGGTGCTGCGCGGCCTTGGCGTCACCGGCTCACCCGGCATGGGCATGGCCTCCGCGCTCGTCTTCGCGCTCGACGGCGCCGGGCTCACCGGCCAGGTCGCCGTGGTCACCGACGGCCAGCTGTCCGGCCTGGTGAACAAGGGCATCGTGGTCGGCGAGATATCGCCGGAGGCGGCGGCGGGCGGGCCGATCGGGCTCGTCCGCGACGGGGACGTCATCCGCATCGACGTGCCGGCCAGGACCGCCGACCTGGAGGTTCCGCCGGAGGAACTAGCCGAACGCAAGCGTGCGCTGACCGCCGCGCCGCGTGGGCGCCCGGTCGAGGTCGGCTGGCTTTCTGTCTACCAGCGACTCGTCCGGCCGCTGCCTGAGGGCGCGGTGCTGCGGCCGAGGAGGGAGGCGTCATGAGCGAGCTTGCGAGCGAATCAGTAAGTACAGTGCGTCCGCGAATGCGGACTCCGAGCGCCAGCGAGGTGTCCTCATGAGCGCGACCAGCGGAAATCACAGCGGAAACCCTAGCGAGAGCGGCGTCGCGCTCGCCGTCACCGGGCTGTCGGTCGCCTACGGGAACGTGGTCGCGGTGCACGACGCCACGTTCGCCGTGGCCGAGGGCGACGCGTGCGCGATCACCGGCCCGAACGGCAACGGCAAGTCCTCGATCCTGATGGGCGTCACCGGCATGGTGCGCCGCCGCGGCGAGGTGGCGATCTTCGGCACGCCGGCCAGGAACGGCGACGTCAAGTGGGCGGCCAGGCACGGGCTCACGCTCGTGCCCGAGCGCCGCCAGCTCTACCCGGAGCTGTCCACCGCGGACAACATCATCCTCGGCTGCTACACGTGGACGAGAAGCATCGGGAAGGCACGAAGATCCGACGCCTACGGTCGTGCGGTCGACCTGTTCCCTGAGCTGAAGCCGCACCTCAAGCAGCTGGCGGGCACCCTGTCCGGCGGCCAGCAGCAGATGGTGGCGATCGCCCGCGGGCTGGCCGCCAACCCGAAGATCCTCGCCGTCGACGAGCCGTGCCTCGGCCTCGCCGAGGCGGTCGCCAAGCGCGTCTACGACGTGCTGGCGCAGATCCACGCGGCGGGCACCACGCTGATCATCGTCGAGGAGGCACCGCGCCGGGCCCTGACCCTGTGCAACCGGCGCGTCGAGGTGCGCAACGGAATGGCGGGTGCGGCATGAAGTTCGGCAACCTCCTCATCGCCGGGATCACCACCGGCTCGATCTACGCGATGTTCGCGGTCTGCGTCTCGGTCTGGTACCGGGTCTCCAACATCCTCAACCTGGCCGTCGGCGACTTCGCCATGGTCGGCGCGCTCGGCGTGGACAACCTGTACCGGGTCAAGGGGCTGCCGCTGCCTGTCGCCATCATCACCACGCTGGTGGTGGTGGCGGTGTTCGCCTACCTCTACGACCAGGTGGTGCTGCGTATCGCGCAGGACGGCAGGCGGCCGATCGAGGGCATCGTCATCACGTTCTTCTTCACCTTCGCGCTGTCGTTCTTCATCGACGGGGTGGCCAAGGTGCTGTTCGGGACCGACGTGCACGCCGCGCCGACCCTGTGGGGCGGCCCGGCGCTCACCCTGGGCAGCCTCAACTTCGAGCGCGCGGGCCTGCTGGTGCTGGCCTGCGCGGTCATCATCGGCGGGGCGTTCTGGCTCTACATCAGGTTCACCCTCGGCGGCAAGGCGCTTGAGGCGAGCGGCGAGAACTCGCTCGGCGCGCGGATCGTCGGGATCGACACCAGGCAGTACCGGCGGCTGATCTTCATCGGGACCGCGGTGATCGCCGCCTTGTTCGGCATCGTGGAATCGCCGATCACCGGGTTCACCTACCTGTCCGGCGCGACGATCTCGCTCACCGGGTTCCTCGCCGCCGCCTACGGCGGGTTCCGCAAGCCCGGCCGGGCGCTGGTCGCCGGGCTGTTCATCGGCGTGCTCGAAGCGATGCTCGGCGGCTACGTCAGCGCGGAGTACGGCGACACGGTGCTGTACGCGATCCTCGCGGCGGCGATCCTCGCCTGGCCGCGCGCCCTTGGCTTCGAATCGGCGGTAAGCGGATGAACCAGTTCCTGACCGCGTCGGCGCGGGCGTTGGCGTGGAGCTCAGCGGTCGCGTCGTCGCGGGCCGCGCGGCAGGTGCCGCGCGGCGGGGTGCCGTCGGTGATCGTCCTGGTGGCCGGCGCGATCATCGTGCTCAACTACGGGCTGCTGTACACCGGGTCCGTCTTCGTGCTGTCGGCCTGCTACGCGATCGTCACCGCGGGCATGGCCGTGCAGATCGGGTTCAGCCAGCAGATCGCGTTCTCGCAGTCGGTGTTCTTCGGGGTCGGCGCCTACGGCGTCGCCATACTGAACAGCCACCTGCACATGTCCGTGCTGCTCTCCGGGGTCGTCATGGTGGTCGCGGCGGGCCTGATCGCGCTGCTGCTCGGCTCGGTGGTCACCCGTGCCTCCGGCCTCGCGCTGGCCGTGGCCACGCTGATGCTCCCGCTGATCGCGGTGGGCTACGTCTCCGGCACGGACTTCCTCGGCGGCCCGGTCGGCTCTCCGCTGAACGGCACGCTGTGGCCGGGCGGAGGATCGACCACCCTGGTCGCGCTGGGCGGCGGCCTCATCGTGGTCGTGCTGCTCGCGGCGGTGGTGTTCATCGCGTCACGGATCCTGTCCTCGGACATCGGCCTCGAGCTGTTCGTGCTGGGCGTCGACGAGCGGACCGCGGCCGCGCTCGGGGTCCGCACGCCGCGCCGCAAGCTCGAGCTGTTCGTGCTCGGCTGCGTCTGCGCCGCCCTGGGCGGCGTGGTCTACGCGGGCACGCAGCAGTTCGTGCCGGAGACCGTGATCGACCCGACCACCGAGCTGGCCCTGCTGATCATGCTGTTCATCGGCGGGCGGCGCTCGCCCATCGGCGCGGTCATCGGCGCGCTTGTGATCCAGTACCTGCAGGGCGCGAGCAACTGGGTAAGCGTCAACATCCTCATCGTCGAGGGCGTGCTCCTCACCGTGGTGCTGCTGGTAGACCCGGAGGGGCTCTCCGGCATCGTCCAGACGGGGATCGCCTGGCTGCGCGGGAAGTCCGAGCCGGCCAGCGCGCCCGCGGACCTGGCGGCCGCGGAGCTGGCCGGCGCGGAACTGGCCGGCGCGGAACTGGCCGGCGCGGAACTGGCCGGCGCGGAACTGGCCGGCGCGGAACTGGCCGGCGCGGACCCGCCAGCGGCCGCGGTGGCGCCGGCGGCCAGCGCCGGCCGGGAATCGCCTGACGAGATCGCTGGCCCGGACGCGCGGGACGCGACGCTGCTCGAGGTGCGCGGCGTCTTCAAGGAGTACGGCGGCCTCAGCGTGCTGCACGACGTGACGCTCGCGCTGCCCGGACGCGGCCTGTTCGGGCTGTGCGGCCCGAACGGCGCCGGCAAGTCCACCCTGCTCAACGTCATCGGCGGCAGCGTGGCGCCGTCGTCGGGTGAGGTCATCTTCGCCGGCACCGACATCACCAGGCGGCCGCCGCACGAGCGGTTCTACCAGGGCATCAGCCGCACCTTCCAGGCCGTCCACCTGATCAAGGGCCGCACCGTGCTCGACAACGTGGCAGTCGCCTGCCTGGCCTCCCACACCGCGTCGATCGTCACCAGGATCGGGCGCAGCCGCCTCGACGCCGCCCGCGCGAAGGCGACCCGCACCCTGGCCGACCTGGGCATGGCGCACCTCGCCGACCGTGAGGTATCCAGCCTCACGCTGGAGACGCAGCGGATGGTCGAGCTGGCCCGGGCGCTGGCCTCCAGCCCGCGGCTGCTACTGCTCGACGAGCCGGCTTCCGGCCTGTCGGAGGAGCAGCGGCAGCGGCTGGCCACGCTGCTCGTCACGCTCGCCGACCGCACCTGCGTGCTGCTCGTCGAGCACGACCTCGCCCTGGTAGCCCAGGTCAGCGAGCGGATCTTCGTCCTGTCCGGCGGCCACCTCGTCTTCGACGGCGGGCCCGCCGACTTCCGTTCCTCACCCGTCGTCAACTCGCTGCTCGTCGGCAGCTGAAAGGACATCGACAAGAAAGGCCCTGTTATCAGGAGCACATTCCAGAAGGGAAGAACAATGATTCGAAGACGAGTTACGTTCAAGATAGCAGCCGCGGCTGGTGCCGCCTTGCTGGCCAGCGCGCTCGCCGCGTGCAGCGGCGGTGGCGGCGGTGGCGGCGGTGGGGGCGGTGGCTCCGCGAGCACCGCCTCCACCATCGTCGCCTGCGGCGACGAGGCGCTCTCGGGGGTATACGCCCAGATCGGCGAGTCCGACAACTGGGGCGCTGAGGCGTACTTCAAGTACATCGACGCCCACGGCGGCATCCTGGGCCACCAGGTCAAGTACATCAACCTGAACAACCAGTCGAACGCGGCGCAGTCCGAGCTTAACGCGAAGAAATGCATCCAGACCTACCACGCGCAGGTCATCGTCGGGCCCGAGTCCGGCGCCGACACCGAGTCGGCGCTGCCGATCGCGATCGCCAACAAGACGATCCTGATCAGCCTGTCCTCCGGCTGGCAGACCAACGGCTACCCGGCGAGCGAGCTGAACTCCTGGGGCTTCCCCGGCTTCTACGACGTGTTCGCGCAGGACCAGATCGCCTCGGTGAAGAACCTGATCGTGCCCAGGCACTACACCAGGGTCGCGCTGCTCGAGGACAACTGCGGCTCGGTCTGCCTGGCCAACCAGGCCACCGTGCAGCAGCTGGCCGCGCAGAACGGATTCCAGCTCGTCTCCACCCAGATCGACCAGGTGGGCGCCACCGACGTCACCCCGCAGGTGCTCGCCATGCTGGCCGCCAAGCCGCAGATCATCCTCTTCGGCCTGGTGCCAGGCACCGACTCGATCACGGCCATCAAGGCCATCAGGGCGCAGGACCCGACCATCCCGATCAGTGAGTGCTCCGGGTGCGAGATCCCCAGCTTCGTCTCGGCGGCCGGCGGGCCGACGGCGATGCAGAACATCTACGTGCTCGGGTCAATGCGCAACTGGCTGACCCAGGCTTCGGCAGGCACCAGCCAGGTCGACAAGGACACCGCGGCCGGCCTGACGACGTACATCGCCGGCATGCAGGCCGCCGGCCTCGGCAACGACAACGCGATCGAGAACAGCCAGGAAGGCTGGGACGCCGGGCTCGAGATCAACTGGGCGATCACGCAGGCCGGCACCCTGGACGAGACCAAGGTGATGCAGAAGCTCCAGAACCTGGACATCAACACGCTTGGCATCGTCTGGACCAGGACCCCGTCCAACTACGAGAGCTACAGCAACGTCGACGCCGCCATGGCGATCATCAACCCGGACGGCTCGGCCAGCCTCTACAACCCAGCGAGTTAACGAGGATACGGAACGGGGGCGGGTATCACCTGCCCCCGTTCTGCTCATTCTCGGGCTCCTCAGCCGCGCCCGCCCGCCGCCGCCGCCGCGAGCTCCTTGCGGTAGCGCTCGTACTGGTCGATCTCCCGGCCGGTCGCGAGCAGCACCAGGTCGTGGGTGACCTCGGCCACCTGGTCGCGCATGGCCTGCTCGATGGCCTCCCGCTCCCGGTCCGCGGTGGCGGCGGCCAGGTTACGGCAGCTGACCGCCGTCACGTAGCCGAGGGCCAGCATCGCGGCCGCCATGATCAGCAGCCACGGGATCAGCGAGACCTCGCTGATCCACCCTTGGTGGCCGCCGGCCGCCCGGACCACCCCGATCACCACGGAAAGGCCGATGCCGACGGCGGCGATCACGGTCAGCAGCCACTGCCAGGCCGTGACGAGCCCCCACCAGGCCGGCGAGCGTGACCACTCTCCGGTGGCCACCTTGTGCACGGCGCCCGCCAGCGCCTGCGGCACCATGCTCGCGTTGCACCGCGCGGCATCGCGCAGCGAGCCTGCCCACGGCGCCGGGAGGTCGCCGCCCACCGCGTCGGCGAACGTGGTGATCGCGTTGTCCACCTCGGACTGCTGCGCCTGGCCGGCCCCGGCGTCGGCGGCCACGGTCGCCTGTGGGCCGGTCACCGCGCGCAAGCCGCGGATCGGGTCGCGCCGGCCGGCGAGCAGATGGCCGGCCGGCCATCCGGTGCGCCGGGCCGCCTGAACGTCGCGGCCGCTGGCCATGGCCTGCACCACCGCGGTCAGGCCGGCGGCGCGCGCGAACGCGCCGATGAGCTGCTCCGCCGGCTTCCGCGGTACGCTGGCGGCCGGGTCGGCGCCTTCTCGCTTATCGCCGTCTTGCGCGACCTCTTCCCACGGCGGCCGGGACGGCTTCGGCGCCGGGATCGCGTCCGCCGTCTCGTCCTCGTCGAGTTCCCACGGCGGCAGGGACGGTCCGGCGGGCGACTCCGGCAGCGGCGCGGCGAGCGGCCCGGCCGCGGGGATGAGGACCGAGTCCGGCGCCAGCTGCGGGCCGGCGTACCCGGCGAAGCTGTCAACGAGCGCGTCGATGTCGGCGGCGATCCTCATCCCGGCGGTCCGGTTGCGTCGCACCGTTTCCATGAGCAGGTCACGCAGCTCAAGCAGGCCGAGACCGGTCTGCGCGGAGACGCCGAGCAGCGGCGTGTCGCCCAGGCCCTCGGCGTCAAGCAGCCGGCGCAGGTCCTCGCCGCACTCCCGCGCCTGCTGCGGCGAGAGCAAGTCGAGCTGATTAAGCACGACGGCGAACACGCCGGCGTGCCCGGCTAGCGGGATCAGGTACCGGTTGTGCACCGCGGCGTCGGCGTACTTCTGCGGGTCGAGCACCCAGATGACCATGTCGGCCAGCTTCGACAGCCGGTCCACCGCCGCCATGGACGCCGCGACGACGGAGTCGTGGTCGGGCAGGTCGAGCAGGATCAGGCCGTCAAGGTCGGATTCCCCCGAGTCGAGGACGCTGGCCCGCGCGTACCGGTGCCGGCGCTGCACGCCCAGCCAGTCGAGCAGCGGGGCGGCGCCCTGCATGCCCCACACGCACGCGTGCGCGTGCCTGGTGGTGGGCCTGGTCACCCCGGGCGGCGAGAAGGTCGCCCCCGCCAAGGCGTTGAACAGCGACGACTTACCGCTCCCGGTTCCGCCCCCGAGGGCGACCACCGTGTGGTTGCCGGACAGCCGCAGTCGTTCGCCGGCCCGCGTGAGCACCGACTCCGCGTCGTCGAGCAGCGCCTGGCTGAAACCGGTGCCGTCGTCCGCGCCCGGCGCGCGCGGCTCCGGCTGGCCGGGCCTTGTCCGGCCGATACGTATCAGCTCGGCGAGCGCGTCGAGGCGCCGGGACAGGTCATGATCGGCCATCCGCATCGGGCCGGTGTGAAAGATGCTCATCGGGTCGCCTCGAGCGCGTACTCGGCCTGGTACAGCCGGACCGAGGCGACCGCGTCGACCGGGCCCATTTCGTCGAGGACCTCGGCGAAGCGCAGCAGCTCCTCGTCGAGCAGCAGCCCGATCCGCTGGTGCAGGTCCTTCCTCGCCCGCGCGACCAGCGCCTCGGACTCGGAGTTGCCGACGACGGAGGCAAGCACATCCCTGGGCACCGAGCCGATACTGTCCTTGCCTTCGCCAGCGGCCTGGCGGTCGCTGGCGGCCTGGCGGGCGACCGGGAACGCGCCGCCGCCCTGGCGTGACATCGCGAGCATCGCAACCATCGCGACCACGGTCACCGGGGCGATGTCCTGCACGGCTCCGCCGCCTGGCCACCGGGTGACCTCCGACTGCATGAGTCGCATGAGCTGATCTTGCCACGCGCTGACGGCCCGCGAGACGCGCAGCCGCAAGTCGGGGGCCGACCGGTCAAACGCTCCCTGCTTGGCGGGCAGGCCGACCGTCCCTGACGCCTCCTGTGGCGTGGTGCCGAAGGCCGACTCGAACTCGCGGGCGGCCCGCTCGTCACGGACCCGGCTGGCGTCGGCGGCCGCGAGCAGGGCCGCACCGCCCGGGTTATCCCGCCAGACGAACGACACCTGCTCCGCCGCGCGGTCCGCCACCGAGACGACAAGCGCCTGCAGCGCGTTACGCAGCGCCGTCTCAAGCGCCGCGTACCTGGTGGTGGTCGCGTCGGTGCGGGCCCGCTTGCCACCGCGCCGCAGCCCGGACAGGCCGCGCCTGCTGCGCAGTGCCTCACTCAGGTCGCCGCTCGCCGCGTAGTCCTGCCAGCGCGCGAGCACCTCGCCAGCCAGCAAGCGGCCGTCGCAGGTGCCGTCGTCGAAGTCCGCGAGCGCGGCGGCGAAGGCGGCCTCGGCCTCCCGGCGCAGCCGGGTGCGGAGCACGACCTGAGCGTCCACGTGCGCCGCCAGCCGCGGCACGCGGACCTTGAAGGTGTCGAGCATTCCGGCCATCGTCTGGCTGAGCACCGCGACCCGGCGGTCGGAATGCTGCGCGGTCTCGTTCAGCCAGTCCCTGATCGGCTGGAAGATGTCGTCCGGCAGGAAGCCGTCGACGATCCCCGTCTCCGGGATGACGAACCGGTTCTCCGCCTGGATGCCGTTGGCGTCGAGCATCGCGCTGAAGTGGGCGACGAGCTCGGTGCGGTGGCTCGGCGGTACCCGGGACAGGACCACGCCGAGCGCCGCGCCGCGCTCACGCGCGTGCTGCAGCAGCTCCCAGACCGGGGCGTCCGCGTAGCGGCTCGCGCTGGTCATGAACAGCCACAGGTCCGACGCGTCGAGGAACTGATAGGCGAAGTCATAGTGCGCGCGCACCACGGAATCGATGTCCGGCGTGTCGAGCAGCGCGATCCCCTTGGTCATCCCCTCGCTGGCGGCGAGCACGAGCAGCCCGTCCCGCCCCGGCCTAACCAGCCCCTCCTGGCGGACCCGCGGCAGCGTGGGCAGGAACATGTTCTCCGCGAACCAGTGGATGTCATCGGGATGACAGGCGAGCACCGGCGAGTTGGTGGTGGGCCGCCGGACGCCCGTCTGGCTGACCTGGGTGCCGACGATGCTGTTCACCAGCGTCGACTTGCCGGCGCCGGTGGAGCCGACCAGCGCCACGAGCAGCGGCGCGGACGACTGGCGGACCCGGGGCAGCAGGTAGTCGTCGATCTGGCTGAGCAGCTTGGCGCGTTCGGCGGTGGTCTCTTCGGCGCCGGGGATGTCGAACACGAGCGGAATGGCGGCGATCCGCTTGCGCAGGTTCAGCAGGGTCGCTTCGAGCAGGCGGGCATCAACGCGGACACGCGGCCGGTCCCAGCGCTCGCCTGCTTGCTCCAGTTCCCCGCCGTGCGTGCGTGACTCGCCTTGCCCGGTGCTCTTGCCCTGCTCGCCGTTTTCACCGGGCGACGGTGACTGTTCCGCCGTCGCGCCCATACCTTCCATGGTCCCGCCTGCTTTGTGCTCGTAAATGTCCTTCGCCAGCGGGGGTACCGGCGAAGAGGCCGCACCGTGTCGGTCTGGCCAGCGTCTCTGGCCAGCGTTAACCTAGCCGCCGAGATCCTGGGCGAGCGCGGCGACTTCCGCCGCGATGGCCACCACGCGGCCGATGACCACCACGGCCGGCGGCCGGATGCCTTCGTCCGCTAGGCGTCTCTCGACGTCTTCTAGCGTTGAGTAAATTGTGCGCTGTGTGGGCATGGTACCGTTCGCGATTACCGAAACAGGACTATTCCCCCGCCGTCCATGTTTCATGAGCGTTCTCGTGACCGCGCCTACGCGTTTCAATGACATCAGGAGCACCAGAGTTCCCTCGGACCGGGCCAGGGCCGGCCAGTCCACGCCGGAGTCCTCGTCGCCCGGTGGCACGTGCACCGAGATCACGTGGAAGTCCTGTGCCATCCCCCGGTGGGTGACCGGCAGCCCGGCGGCGGTCGGCACGCCGATCGCGCTGCTGACGCCGGGAACCACCGTCACCGGCACGCCGGCCCGCAGGCAGGCCAGCATCTCCTCACCGCCGCGGCCGAACACGAACGGGTCACCGCCCTTCAGCCGGACCACGAACTTACCGCTCGTCGCGTGCGCCACGAGCGCCTCGTTGATCTCGTCCTGCGACATCTGCCGGCGGTAGGGGACCTTGCCCGCGTCGATGACCATGACGTCGGGCGACAGCTCCGCGAGCAGTTCGCGCGGCCCGAGGCGGTCGGCGACCACGACGTCCGCCTCGGCGAGCAGTTGCCTGCCCCGGACCGTGATGAGGTCGGGGTCACCAGGACCGCCGCCGACCAGGGCCACGCCGGCAGGCCTTTTCCTGTGGTGGCGGGCGGCGATGGTGCCGTCGCGCAGGCCTGCGGTGACCGCGTCGCGGATGGCGGCGCTGTGCCGGGGATCGCCGCTGAGGACCCCGACGCTGGTATCGCCGGCCGTCCCCGAGGCGGGCGTCCACGCCGTTGAGGCGACCGCGTCGTCGGCGCGCACGCACCAGGTGCGGTTCGCCTCGGCCTCGTGGGATACCGCGGCGTTCACCTCAGCGCGGTTGGTGCAGGCGATGACCAGCCAGGCACCCGCGCAGTCGCCGTTAGCGTAGGCGCGGTGCTGCCAGTCGATCCTGCCGTGGGCCGCGAGCTCCTCGAGGGCAGGGGTGACCTCCGGCGAGACCAGCGCCACGTCGGCGCCCGCGGCGAGCAGCCGCGGCACCCTTCTGGCGGCGACCGCTCCGCCACCGACCACGAGCACCCGCCGGCCGCGCAGCCGCAGGCCGAGCAGGTACGCCTCTTCCCGCTCTGCCTGTTGCCCCATCTCTCCCGGTGTTCCTCCTGTCACGGGCGCAATGTACCTCGCCGCGCGATTCGGCTCGTCGCCGGGCCACCGATCCACGCGGAATGTCAGCGGCGCACGTACCTACTCGGCAGCATCGCTCCGATTATCCACAGGATCGGGAAGACGAAGCCGATCAGGCCGAGCACCCAGTGACCCTTGCGGAAGCTGAGCACCGCGAAAACGAACATCAAGACGAGATAGATGCTGCCGAGCAGGATCCCCCAACCCGTTCCTGACATGCGCCCCCTCCGTTCGCGGCCTCGGATGCGAATCGATCCACGGCGCTGCGGCCCGCGCCCGGATGTCCCCTCGCTACAACATCCCACCCCGGACGGGACCGACTTCAATCACCCGCGCGGGGTGAACCGGCCACCCAGCTTTCCTGGCCTTCCGGGAACCGACGGCGCGAACGTGCTTGACCTGACCGAGGAACGGCCACGGCCGATCTAAGAATCGCCAGCGACGCTCCGCTGCCCGGCTCAGTAGGGCGTGGTCGCGGCGATGGCCGCACGGATTCTCCTGAGCACGAGTTCGGGCGTTCCGAAGAGCTCCTTCCAGGTGAAGTGGACCACCCGGAAGCCCGCGTCGCGCAGCCGACGGTCGCGTTCGAGCTGCTTGACCGCGTCGCTGCGGTCGCCGTACTTGCCGAGGCCGTCAGCTTCGGCGATGACGTTGTGCGCGCGCCAGAGGAAGTCGACCCGGAAGGCTTCGGAGGGGGTGAAAACGGTGGCCTGGAGTTCCGGCGAATCCAGACCGGACTGGTCGAAGATGACACGCGCGACCGACTCAAGCGGCGACTCGGCCCGCTCGTCGGCGAATTCCACGACCCGCCGTGCCTGCCTGACTCCGGGCCACCGGGCGCAGGCGTCGAGGACCTTGCCCAGTTCCGGCTGGGTGGCTTTCTCCTTGTGCAGCGCCGAGTCCGCGGCCACGACCGCGTCCGCGAACGGCAGCGTCCTCGCCAGGTCGATTACGGTTCGTGCGGCTGACGTCACCGGCAGGCTGTAGAGCCTGGTGATATGCCCCGTGGGCAGGTCGGCCGTGTGGAAGACGACGCTCGTGGGCCGCGCCCTATTCCATGGCTTACCTGGCGGGCAGGTTAGCGTCACGCTTCCTTCTGGTGGCGGGTTGAGCAGGTCAAGACGGTGAAGCAGGGCCGCGGAATGGTGGCTCGCGGCGGCGTGGTGCCCGACAGTGGTGAGGGCGGCCAGCACCCGGAGTACGTGGCACCTCGTCGCATCGGCACCAGCCCATTGCACCGCAACCCTGGTCGCGTAGACGCCCTGGCGCATGCGCACCAGGTCACCAGAAGCTGTCAGCGAGCGGACCAGGTGCGGTGGGACCCCGATGAGGTTCCACCGGCTGGCAGCCATAACACGTTTCTTACGTACCGCATCCGGAATATCACGTCGAGTCACAGTTCCATCATCGCTGAAACTCGCGGAAACTTCGACTTTCTATCAGTTTCATAGCTTCTTTCGACTCTCTATCGATTTCGGTCATTTCCATGACCGATTTGTCGGATATATGAGTCAGAAACTGATAGAGAGTCGCTGGTGGCGTCGAAACGGGCGGAACTTCAGTTTGGGTGGCGGTGCTGCCAAGGCTGGCGTGCCAGGGGTTGCGGGGCGGGTGCTTGAGGTTGCCGCCCGGGCCGCCTGTCTCGGCGTAGCCAGACAGGATGAAGCCGTTGGCGAGGGTGACCGGAGCGGCCAGGCTGGCCAGGCGGCCCGCGCCGGCCGGGTCTGGTCCTGTCACGGACCTCGCGGGCGCCGGCGGCCTTTCCTTGGCCCTAGGCGAGGAGCTTCGCGGCGGCGTCGCGGGCCCTGGCGATCTCCGGCGCCCCAAGGCCGAGCAGGCGCAGGCACGACGCGGCGATGTCGTGCGCGTAGGAGTCCCGCAGCTCACCGGACCGGCGCAGGTGAATGACCGACTCGATGACCTGCATGACCAGCGTCGCGATGAGGGCTTCATCCAGCCCGGTGGACGGGGCGGACGCCCGGCCGAGCCGCCCGTACGCGGCCTGCAGCAGTGACCGCTCCGCGCGGAACGACGCGAACTCCTCCCCCTGCACCTCCGGCATCAGGTAGAGCGTGGCGATGTTGTGCGGCGCGTCCGTCAGGGTCCGGACGTCGATGAGGGCCAGCGCGTACAGCCCGGCGGCGGGGTGGTCGCGGCAGCGGGCTTCCAGCCGCGTCGCGACCTGCAGGCTTGGCCGCACCGACTGGGTGAGCAGCTCAAGCAGGATCTCGTCCTTGCCGGCGAAGTGGTAGTAGAGCGACGCCTGCCTGATGCCGACGTGCTCGGCAATCTGCCTGGTCGTCGTCGCGGCGAGGCCCTGGCTGACGAAGAGCCCGGCCGCCGCGTCGAGTATCTCCTCGCGTGGCGGCACGCCGGCGTTGCTCGCCGGCCGCAGCCGGGGGCGGCCCGCGCGGCGCCGGTGCTCAGCCGCCTCTTCCGGCTTGCCCGTCGCTGGGGCCCGCGCGTCCGCCACGCCAGCGATTATCGCAGAGCCCCGGCCGTGAGCCGGTACACGTCTCAGGTCCGCCCGCCCCGGCCAAGCCAGGCGCGCCAGCCGCCGAAGCGCGTAATGTCGGCCGCGCCCGCCACCGCCGCGGGCTCGCAGAGGAAGCCGAGCACGTTACGGCCGTCGTCCAGGCAGACCCGGCCGATCGCCATGGGGGCGGTGAGCCCGGTCATGAACTGGGCGAAGCCCGCGGCGGGCAGCCGCCACACCTCCCCGGCGATCGACGCCCCGGGTTCCTCGCCCGGCATCGACGCCTCGGATTCCTCGCCCCCGACCGACACCCTGGGTTCCTCGCCCCCGACCGAAACCCTGGGTTCCTCGCCCCCGATCGACGCCCTGGGTTCCTCGCCCCCGATCGACGCTTCGGGTCCCGCTGCGGGCTGCGGCCCGACCCTGACCAGGCCGGGTTTGGGCGGCCGCGTGGCCAGTGCGAACAGCCGGTAGGAGGGCGCGGTGCGGGCCGGGCCGAGGAACCTCCCGCCCGCCGCGAGCAGCTCATGGTTCAGCGGCTGCCCGCTCAGGTGCGCGCCGACGACCAGCAGGTCGACGTCGGCCGCCTCGAGGCCCGCGGCGATCTCGGCGAGCCGCCTATCGCTACCCGCCGGGCCCGTCAGCATGATGCCGAACGGGAGCCCGGCAACCGTCCCGGCCGGCACGGCCAGGGCCGCGAGGTCGAGCAGGTTCGCGAAGTTCGTGTAGGTCCCGAGTCGCGCGTTGACCCCGACCGGGTCGGCCTGCACCTCGGCGATCGACGGGTGACGGGTGGTCGCCGGGGTCAGCAGCGCGTCGCAGCCGTCGAGCGCGCGGGCGGCGGCGGCCGCGAGGCGGTCGAGGCGCTCCCGGTCCGCGAAGTAGCCGGCCGCACTGTGCTTCGCGGCGTCGAGGATGATCGCCGCGACGACCGGGTCAAGGTCGCGGCCGATGAGCCCCTCGTGCTCGCGGATGTGGCCGCCCACCGCCGTGTACCGCTCAGCGACGAACGACCCGCCGTACAGCAGGCTCGCGACCTCGAGGAACGGCGCGATGTCGACCGTGACGATCTCGGCCCCGCCTGACCGCAGGCGCGCGACGGCCGACTCGAACGCCTCCGCCCAGCCGTCGGCCAGCCCGGCGAGCTGGGCCGGCCGCGGGATGGCGACGCGGGGCTGGCCGGCGTCCGCCCCGGCGCCGGGACCGGGACGGGTACCGGGGAGGCGCCATGCGCCGCGCGGCCCGCTCCCGAGCAGGTCCGCCAGCGGGTCAGCGCCGTCGGGGCCCGCCATCACCGCGACCGCCCGGCTGGCCAGCGCCACCGATCGCGCGAACACGGTCACGCAGTCAAGCGACCGGCAGGCCGGCACCACGCCGGTGCACGGGATGACGCCCCGCGTGGGCTTGAGGCCGACGATGCCGTTGAGCGCGGCGGGGACCCGGCCCGAGCCGGCCGTGTCCGTGCCGAGGGCGAAATCGGCAAGGCCGAGCGCCACGGCGACCGCCGACCCGGAACTGGACCCGCCGGAGATCTTCGCGGGATCCCATGCGTTGCGAACCGCGCCGTACGGGCTGCGGGTGCCGACGAGGCCCGTGGCGAACTGGTCGAGGTTTGTCTTGCCGAGCACGACCGCCCCGGCCGCCCGCAGCCGGGCGACGCAGGTGGCGTCGCGCGCGGGCAGGTACTCGTACGAGGGCGCGCCCGCCGTGGTGGGCAGGCCCGCCACGTCGATGTTGTCTTTGACCGCCGCGACCAGGCCGGCCAGCGGCAGCGGTTCCCCGGCGGCGACGGCGGCGTCAACCTCGGCGGCTTCGGCCAGGGCCGCGGCGGCCGGGCGCACGCTGATCCAGACTTCGGGCCGCCCGGCCGCCGCGATGGCGGCGTACGCGGCCGTCACCCGGGCGACGGCGCTCATCGGACCGTGCTCATCGGACCGTGCTCATCGGGCCGCCGCCGGCACCGGCCCGCTTGGACCGGGCGCCGTCGCGCACGGACCGTCCGCGACCAGGGCCAGGACTACCTGGCCCGCCGCGACCTGGGCCCCGGGAGCGGTGTAGACCTCGGCCACGGTCCCGTCGTGCGGCGCGACGATGATGGTCTCCATCTTCATGGCCTCAAGCGCCGCGAGCTTGTCACCCTTCGCCACCCGCATCCCTGGCCGGGCATCGACCTGCCAGACGCTCGCGATGAACGGCGCGGTCACCGCGGTCGCGCCGGCCGGGACCCGCACCGCCTCGCCCAGGCCGCCGGCGCCAGCGCCGGCCTCGGGCCCGGACCCGTCGAACTCGGCCCGGTCCAGCTCACCGCTGGCCCGCCAGCGCTCCTTCTCGGCGGCGAACGCCGCCGACTGCCGTGCGCGGAACGCCTCGATCGGCGCCGCGTTCGCCGCGAGGAACCGCGTGTACTCACCGTAGTCGAAAACGCCTTCAGTCACGTCCACGTGCCCGCGCCCGGCCTCGGTCTCGGCGCGCAGCTCGAGCAGTTCTTCGGCGCTGACCGGGTACCACTCGATCCGGTCGAAGAAGCGCAGCGCCCAGGGCTGCTCCGCGAACAGCCCGGCGCGGCGGAACCGGTTCCACACCTGGGTCGTCCGTCCGACGAACTGGTAGCCGCCGGGACCTTCCATGCCGTAAATGCACAGGTACGCGCCGCCGATCCCGACGGAGTTCTCCGCCGTCCAGGTCCGCGCCGGGTTGTACTTGGTCGTCACCAGCCGGTGCCTCGGGTCGACCGGCGTCGCCACCGGCGCCCCCAGGTACACGTCGCCGAGCCCGAGCACCAGGTACTGGGCGGCGAAGACGACGTCGCGCACGTCCTGCGGCGTCGCCAGCCCGTTGACCCGCCGGATGAACTCGATGTTCCACGGGGTCCAGGGGGCGTCGGAGCGGACGCCGTGCATGTACCGCTCGATGGCGAGCCGGGTCGCCGGGTCGTCCCAGGACAGCGGCAGCCGCACGGTGCGCGACGGCACGCGCAGCTCGGGCGCCGGGGGCAGCGCGTCCTCGGCCCGCTGCAGCAGCGGCAGCAGCGACCGCGCGGGCAGCCGCGCGGCGTCGGTGTGCACCTGCAGCGAGCGGATTCCTGGGGTCAGGTCGATGACCCCGGGCAGGGCCTGCGCCGCGAGCGCCTCCTGCAGGGCGTGCACCCGCATCCGCAGGCTCAGGTCGAGGACGGGGTCGCCGTACTCGATGATCACGTTGTCGTCGCCGTCGCGGCGGTAGACGACGGACGGCGTGCCAGGCCCGCCGTCGCGCCTGGCCAGGACGCCGTTGTCGCCGTCGCCGCCCGCGCGGGCCAGCACGGGCGTGGCGCGCCGGTCGCGCAGGGACGCCGCGTCCGCCTCCCGCACCGGGACGAAGCGCACGGTGTCACCCGGCCGGAGCTGCCCCGTCTTCCATAGCTCGCCGCTCGCGACGACCGCCGGGCAGACGAACCCGCCGAGGCTCGGCCCGTCGGGGCCGAGGATGATCGGCGTGTCCCCGGTGAAGTCAAGCGCGCCGACCGCGTAGGGGACATCGTGGATGTTGGACGGGTGCAGCCCGGCCTCACCGCCGTCCTCGCGGGCCCACGACGGGCGCGGCCCGATGAGCCGGACGCCGGTGCGCGCCGAGTTGTGGTGCACGGTGTAGCTGCTTGCGTACAACTCGTCGATGGCGGCCCTGGTGAAGAACTCCGGCGCCGCGTGCGGCCCCTCGGTGACCCCGATCTCCCAGTCCGACACGATCGCGGGGCGCCGGCCGGGCGGCGTGCCGCGCGGAGCGTGCGCGGGAGGTGCGCTGGCGGGACCGCGCGCGGGCGCGGCGGCCTCGCGGGCGTGCAGGACGTCACCGGCCGCCAGGGCGCGCCCGGCGTGCCCGCCGAACCGTCCGAGCGTGAACGTCGACGCGCTGCCCAGGTAGGCGGGCACGTCGAAGCCGCCGCCCACCGCCAGGTAGCAGCGCAGCCCCGGGCCACCGATCGCGCCGATCGTCAGGGTCGCGCCGGCCGGCACGGTGAATGGTTCCCACCAGGGCACGGACCGGCCGCCGGGGACGCTAGGGCCGCCGGGGACGCTGGAGGCGCCAGGGACGCTGGAGTCGTCGGGGCCGCCGGGCGCGCGGTGGACCTGGGGGTCTCCGGGGGCGTCGAGTGTCGCGGTGGCGGGGGCGCCCGTCAGGCAGATGAGGGTGTCGTGGGAGAACTTCAGCGCCGGCCCGGTCGCGGTGCACTCGAGCGCCGGCGCGCCTTCGGGGTTGCCGAGCGCGAGGTTGGCCTCGCGCAGCGATACCTCGTCCATCGGGCCGCTCGGCGGCACGCCGACCTGCCAGTAACCCAGGCGCCCCGGCCAGTCCTGCACGGTCGTCATGGCACCAGGCTCAAGCACCTCGATCCGCGGCTCGGGATCGGTGACCCCGTCAAGCGTCGCGGTCGAGTGCACGGCCGACCGCAAGCCCGGGAGCGCGAGGGCCGCGCGCAGCAGCCCCAGGTTGGTCACGACGCCGTCGACCCGGGCCTGCCCGAGGGCCGCGGCGAGCCCGTCCAGGGCTTGCTCGCGGTCCGGGCCGGCCGCGATGACCTTCGCGAGCATCGGGTCGTAGTTCGGCGATACCTCAAGCCCGGCCTCGATCCAGCCGTCGACCCGGATGCCCGCGGCTTGCGGCCAGGTCACGGCCGTCACCAGGCCCGGGCTCGGCCGGCCGCCGTGGCTGGGGTCCTCGGCGTAGACGCGGGCCTCGACCGCGTGGCCGCGCGGCGCGTGCCGTGCGGCCATGAACCCCGCGACGCCCCCCGGGCCCTGGCCGGCCAGCCGTAGCATCTGCTCGACCAGGTCGACCCGGTACACCTCCTCGGTGACCGGGTGCTCCACCTGCAGCCGCGCGTTCACCTCAAGGAACGACGCCTCCTGCCGCGCCGGGTCGTAAACGAACTCGACGGTCCCGGCCGAACGGTAGCCGACGGACGCCGCGAGGTCCCGCGCCGCCGCGTGCAGCCGGCGGCGCAGCGACGGCGGCAGCCGGGGAGCCGGGGCCTCCTCGATGACCTTCTGGTTGCGGCGCTGCAGCGAGCAGTCCCGGTCGCCGAGCACCGCGACCTGCCCGGTGCCGTCGCCGAAGACCTGGACCTCCACGTGCCTGGCGTGGCGCACGAGCCGTTCGAGGAAGACGCCGCCAGTGTCCGCGCTGGTGGTGGCGAAGTGAGCGGCGGCGAGCCGCTGGACCCGGGCGAACGCGTCGGCGACCTCGGCCTCGTCGTGACAGGCCAGCAGGCCGATCCCGCCACCGCCGCCGGTGGCCTTGACCATGACGGGGAAGCCGATCTCCCTGGCCGCGGCGACGGCGTCCGCGGCGCAGGCCAGCAGGCCGGTGCCGGCCATCAGCGGGACGCCGGCGGCGCGGGCGATCTCGCGGGCGGTGTGCTTGGCGCCGAACGCCTCCAGGTGCGCGGGGGACGGCCCGACGAAGGCGATGCCCGCTTCCTCCACCTGCCGGGCGAAGCCGGCGTTCTCTGACAGGAACCCGTATCCGGGGTGGATGGCGCCCGCGGCGGAGGACTTGGCGGCAGCGAGGATGCCGCCCTCGTTCAGGTAAGAATCTTGAGGTCTTGACTTTCCGATCAGCAGTGCCTCGTCGGCCTCGCGGACGTGCGGCGCGGCGATGTCGGCCTCGGAGTAGACGGCGACCGTGCGCAGGCCGAGGCGGCGCGCCGTACGGATGACGCGGCGGGCGATCTCGCCCCGGTTGGCGATGAGGACGGTGTCGAAGGACCAGCCCGTCACGCCGGCCTCGCCGTCATGCCGGCCCCGCCGTCACGATCATCCGCAGCGGCGTGGGGTTGAAGTCGTTGCACGGGTTGTTCACCTGCGGGCAGTTGGAGACGACGACGAGGATGTCCATCTCGGCGCGGAACGCCACCCGCTTGCCCGGCCCGGAAATGCCGTCGACGATGCCGAGGGTGCCGTCGGCCTCGACCGGGACGTTCATGAACCAGTTGAGGTTGGAGACGATGTCGCGGGCGCCCATGCCGTACCTGGCCGCCTCGGCCAGGAAGTTCTCCCGGCAGCCGTGCTCGGACATCGTGTGGTGGCCGTAGCGCAGGGTGTTGGACTCCTTGCCGCACGCGCCGCCGATCGTGTCCTGCCGGTCGATCTCGTTGGCGACGACCGTGGCGAGCGGGTTGCCCTCGTTGGACCGCAGGACGGTGCCCGTGCGCACGTAGACGTTGCCCGACCAGGCGATGGTGTCGGGCACGCTGTACCGCTCGGCCGTGTCATGCGCGTTGTAGAGCAGGCAGTCGGCGGACTGGTTGCCGCCGACGTCCACGATGGTGAGGACGTCGCCTTGCCCGACCACGGCGGACCAGGGGGCGCGGGCGGGGACGATCTCGTCCAGTCGCACGGTGCCGTCGGCCAGCGGGCCGGACCGGTCGAGCACGGTGCCCGGGGCGTAGCTCGCCGGGTCGAGTACGGCTTGCCGTGAGTCGCTCGCTGTCATGACAGCCCCCTCGCGGCCAGGTAGCCGGCGGTGTTCAGGTAGGCGCGGCGCGCCTCGGGCGAGGCGTCGAGGCGCGAGTCTCCCGGCTCCGTCGGCGCCGACCGCCACGCGTGCACCCGCAGCGGGCCGCAGGTGTACGCCGGGCGCGGGTCGACCGGGTGCGGCACGTTGGCGATGAGGATGATCAGCGGAAGCTCGGCGAGCAGGTCGACGGTCCGGCCCGGGCCGGCGCTGCCGGTGAAGGTCAGGCTGCCGTCTTCCGCTGCGCGCACGCCCTTGAAGAACGAGATCGAGGGCGGCAGGTCGCGCTTGGCCAGGCCGTGCTTGGCCGCCGCCAGAGTGAACAGCTCGCGGCCGGACGGGCTCGGCCCGTGGGGGGCCGAGTCGCCGAATTTCGCCTGGTTGGCGGCGGCCGTGCTTGTCCCGCAGAGGGCGTCGTGCTGCCCGGAGTCGTCAGCGACGATGGTCGCGAGGACGCGGCCGTCGCCGGACAGCAGCGGGTGCCCGGTGGTGAGATAGGCCTGCCAGCCGATCTTGACGGTGTCGGCCACGTTGAGGCGCTCCCATGGCTCAAGCGCGTTGTAGAGCAGGACGTGCGCGCACGCATCGCCGGTGACGTCCGCCAGCCTGATGCGCGTGCCGCGCGCGACGACCTGGTGCGTGTAGTTGCCGCCCGCGACAGTTTCGGCCCAGGTGAGCGTGGCCGCCTCGACGCCGGGCGGCGGGTACGGCGTGCTGCTGGCCGGCAGGTAGGGCATCGCGTCGGCGATCCGGCCGCCCTGGGCCCGCGCGTCGGCGCGGGCCAGGGCGACCGTTTCCGTGTTGTGGGCCGAGGCAACTGCCGCCATCGCTCAGGCGCCTTCCGGCTCGGCGAGCATGGCCGCCGGCCCTCCCGTTGCCTGTTCCGTGAGCGGCTGGTGGTGCAGCCGGGCGTGCGGGATGTGCAGCTTGCCGCCGCGCAGCCGCAGGTGGACGAGGTAGCCGACGATAAGGGTCAGGGCGATGAACAGCACGGCGCTCCACTGCAGCCACCAGGTGTGCCCGGTGAGGTCGTACACGGACTTGCGCGGCCAGGCGAGGTTGACGATCGCGACGACCTGGTAGCCGACCGCGACGAGGTTGACCGGAATGGCCCACTTGCCGAGGCTGAACAGCCGCTTGCCGTGCTCGTCGGTCCCCTCGGCGGTGGCGGCGCTCGCCTGGCCGCGGGCGTGCCGGAACCGGTGCAGCAGCAGCGGCGCGGTAACGCCCAGGTAGCCGATGTACAGCATGGCGATGCACAGGCTGGACAGGGCGAGGAACACGGCGCTCTGCCCGAGGTTGACGACGAGAACCAGGGCGGCGCCGACCCCGACGACGAGCGAGGTGACGATCGGCGTGCCGGTGCGCGGCGAGACCTTGCCGAGGGCGCCGTGGAACGGCAGCGCCTTCTGCCTGGCCATGGAGTACATCATCCGGGCGCCGGAGGTCTGGCAGGCCAGCGTGCAGACGATGATCGCGATCACGACGTCGACCAGGATGATGCGCCCGGCGGTCGCGCCGAATACCGCCTCGACCACGTACGGCAGGCCGACGGTGGCCAGGTTGCCGTCGGTGAGGCTCGGCGCGGCCATCAGCGCTGCGATCAGCAGCAGCCCCCCGCCGACGCCGGACACGATCAGCGCGCGGAGGATGGTCCGCGGCGTGGTGCGGCGCGGCGCGTGGGTCTCCTCGGACAACTCGCCCGCGGAGTCGAAGCCGACCATGACGTAGGCGGCCATCAGCCCGGAGGCCAGCAAGGCCCAGATGTAGGGCGAGCCGGGCGTGGGGGCCGCGCCGGTGGAGTGCAGCACCACTGACGGGCCGCGCTTGACGTGCGCGAACAGCGTGATCACGATCGCGATGACGCCGAGGATCTCCAAGGTGACGCCTGCGCTGCTGATGACCGCCATCAGCCGGATCCCGATGATGTTGACCGTGGTCGTGACGGCCAGCAGGATGCAGCCGAGCAGCACCGCGTTCTGCGCGCCGCTCGACGACGTGGGCGAGGAGTCACCGCCGAGGACCTGGAAGCCGGACCAGATGGACGGCAGCACCGCCTGCAGCGCGATGGCCGCCGCCGCCACGGTGAGAACCTGACCGATGATCATGACCCAGCCGGTGAACCAGCCGAACGTCTGCCCGGCCAGCCGTGACGACCACTGGTAGATCACGCCCGAGATCGGGAACCGCGCGGCCAGGGTGGAGAAGTTCAGCGCGACGAGCATCTGCCCGGCGAACACGACCGGCCACGTCCAGAAGAACGCCGCCCCGCCGAAGCCGAAGCCGAGGAAGAACAGCTGGAAGACGGTGGTGAGGATGGAGACATAGGAGAACCCGGCCGCGAAGGACGCGAAACTGCCGACCCTTCTGTGCAGTTCCTGGGTGTACCCGAAGCGTTCTAGGTCGGCGTGCTCGACTGGCTGCTGCGTTGTTTCCGTCGTGGACGTCATGGCTGCCCCTGGATGGCTAGCGGACCTCAATATCTGTCGGGCGACAGATAATTGGCACTAGCGTGCGCCGGGACTGCTTCAAGCGCTTTTCTGGCGGATGACCGCTACGTGACAAGACGGACGGAAAGTTACAGCCGTCGCCTTCGGGTGGGGCAAGAGGGTCACGGATACGGGCAGATGACGGCGATCCGCATCGTCTGCCGTGGATGCACCTGGATGGACTGCGGCAGCGAGCACGGGATCGGCGTGCTTGTCCCGTCGTTGCCCACCTCCGAGATCGACGGCGTTCGCCCGGAAACGCTGTAGGTCCCAGCCGCGAGCCGCACGCTGAACGTGCCGGCCGGGCCGATCGCGAAGGGCGTGGCCTGCCCGGCGGCGTCCGTGAACGTGACGGTGCCGGAGAGCGGGAACACCTGCGTCTGCGGCTTTCCGTTCTCGACGATCGCAGGCCCGCCTACTCCCTCGAACGTTCCCTCGACCGTCCCGGTCGCCCGCGGTGCCGCGCCGCCGCAGGCCGCCGCCGCCATCGCCACGCCCACGAGGAGCACGCCTGTCCATAGCCGCATAGCGCCTCCGTTCGCCCGGTTCACCGATCGGTGATTAGACGCCGAGAGGCCTGCACCGGTTCCGCCTGAGGTTTGCCACCGGCTCGCTTGCTATCTCGTCATGCGATCAATATGTTAGTCAATAACATGTTAGTTGATAACATAATGGAGGCTCGGGTGCGGGCACGACGATGGTGGATGCTGGGCGTCACGTGCTTGTCGGTGGTCGTCGTGTCCCTGGACCTGACGATCTTGAACATCGCGCTGCCCTCGATCTCGACGGCGCTGCAGGCCAGCACCGGGGACTTGCAGTGGATCGTGGACGCTTACTCGCTGACCTTCGCCGGGGTCATGCTGACCGCCGGGGTGACCGGAGACCGGTTCGGCCGCAGACGGCTGCTGCTGACCGGGCTGGCGGTGTTCCTCGGGGCGTCGGTGTGGTGCGCGCTGTCGCAGTCGGCGGGGGAGCTGATCGCGGCGCGGGCGGTGATGGGGCTTGGCGCGGGGATCGTGTTCCCCCTGTCCATTGCGGTCGTCTCGGCGGCGTTCAGCGACGCCGAACGGCCCAAGGCCATCGGCATCCTCACCGCGGTCATCGCGGCCGGGCTTCCGCTCGGCCCGGTACTCGGCGGCCTGTTGCTGCAGCACTTCTCGTGGCACTCGGTGTTCTGGATCAACGTGCCCGCCGTCTGCCTGACCCTGGTCGCCGGCGCCGTGCTAATGCCCGAATCGCGCAACCCGGTCGCGCCGCCGCTGGACATCCCGGGCGCGCTGCTGTCCACCGGAGCGGTCACCTGCCTGGTCTGGGGCGTCATCAACGGCCCGGAACACGGCTGGGCGGCGCCGGGCAGCTGGGGGGTGCTGACCGGATCGACTGTCCTGGTCGCCGCTTTCCTCCTCCGCGAGCACCGCGCCCCGCACCGGCTCGTCGACCCGGCGATATTCAGCGACCCCCGGTTTGCGTGGGGCACGGTCGCCACGGTCGCCGTCTCGGTCGCGCTGTACGGGGTCATGTTCACGCTCCCCCAGTACCTGCAAAGCGTCCTCGGCAACGACCCGGTCAGTGCCGGCCTGCGGCTGCTGCCGATGATGGGCGGCCTGCTCGTCGCGGGCGGCACGGCCAGCCTGGTCGTGCGGGCGGCCGGCCCCAAGGTGACCGTGGCCGCCGGGCTGGCGCTGCTGACCGCGGGACTCGCCGTGCTCAGCCAGGTCCACCTGGAAACGAGCTACGCCATCCCGGCCACCGGGCTTGCCCTGGCCGGGCTCGGCACCGGCACGTCTATCGCGGGCGCGATGGACCAGGTCATGGCCGCGGTGGGCGGCGACGAAGCCGGGACGGGAGCCTCGGTGAACAGCACGCTGCGGCAGGTCGGCGGTGCGATCGCGGTCGCCGTGCTCGGCAGCGTCCTGTCCGCCAGCTACGCCCGCGCCCTCGGCCCGGCCCTGGCCGGGTTGCCCGCCCGCGACGCCGCCACCGCACGGGCCTCCATCACCGAGGCCGCCCAGCTCGCTAGCCGCCTTCCAGGCGGCGGCGCCATCCTGCGAGCCGCCGGCACCGCGTTCCTGCACGGCATGAGCGTCGTCATGCTCATCTGCGCCGCGGTCACCGCGCTCGCAGCCCTGACCAGCCTGCGTTACCTGCCCGGACGCGCCAGCTCCGGCGGCCCCGGCTTGTCGCAGCCACCCGCGACCGCGACCTCCCCCGCCCGTACGCGACGATAGCTCTGTGACCGAACCAGAGCCGGACTGGAGGCAGCGCAAGAAGACCGCCACCCGCGGCCGCATCCGCGCCAGCGCGCTGCGGCTGTTCCGCGAGCAGGGATATGACACCACCACCGTCGAGCAGATCGCCGCCGCGGCCGGGGTCTCGCACATGACGTTCTTCCGCTACTTTCCGGCCAAGGAGGACGTGGTGCTGTCTGACGACTACGACCCCCTGATCGCCAGCGCAATCGCCCAGACCCCGGCCACCTGGCCAGTCATCCGCCGGATCCGCACGGTGCTGGCCGACGGGCTCAGGCTGATCTACGACACCGACCGCGACACCCTGTTCGACCAGGTCAAGCTCATTGTCGCCACCCCCGCGCTCCGCGACCGCCTGTGGGCCGACCAGATCGCCACCCAGCAGCTGATCCTCCAGGCCCTCAGCGCGGGCCAGGACGAGCAGCGCCCCAGCTTCCAGGCCCGGGTCACGGTCGCGGCGTGCCTGGCCGCCGCCAGCACCGCCATCCTCACCTGGGTGGAGAGCGACGGAACCCCGGAACTGCCCGACCTGATGGCGCAAGCCTTCGACACCCTCGCCGACCCCGGGCGGACACTCACTCAGCGGCAGGAGCCTGCGGGAGCCTGACTGAGCCCTTCCTGACCGGGCGCGCGGACGGCGGCGGGACAACGGGCCCGATGTCGCCGTCCGGAGCGGCGTCCAGGTCGACGATCACCGGGGCGTGATCGCTCGGCCCGGTGCCCTTGCGGGCTTCCCGATCGACCCACGCCGCCCGCACCCGGTCCGCCACCGGGTCGCTGGCGAGCACCAGGTCGATCCGCATCCCCAGATCCTGGTGGAACATCCCGGCGCGGTAGTCCCAGTAGGTGAAGATGCGCTTGTCCGGCCACCGGTCCCGGACCACGTCACGCAGCCCGGTCGCTTGCAGGCTGGCTAGCGCCGCCCGCTCCGGCGCGGTGACGTGGGTCTGGCCGGTGTACGCGTCCGGGTCGAACACGTCCGCGTCGGCTGGCGCGATGTTCATGTCCCCGCACACCAGCACGCCCTGGCCCGCCAGGCTGTCCGCGGTGACCTTGTCCCGCAGCGCCGCCAGCCAGGCCAGCTTGTAGCGGTAGTGGTCGGAATCCGGCTCTCGCCCGTTGGGCACGTACACCGAGTACACCCGGATACCGCCGCACGTCGCGGCCACCGCGCGCGCCTCCGGCAGTGGGAAGCCCGGGGCACCCTCGATTCCGGCCACCACCTCCGTGAGCCCGGTCCGCGACAGGATCGCTACCCCGTTCCACCGGGCCTCGCCGTGCTGGGCGAAGTCGTAGCCCCGGCTGGCGAGCTCATCGGAAAGCAGCTCGGTGAACGCGTCATCGGCCAGCTTCGTCTCCTGCAGGCAGACGACATCGGGCCGCCGCTGGTCCAGCCACGGCAGCAGCCGCGGTACCCGCTGCTTGACCGAGTTCACGTTCCAGGTCGCCACCCGCACGACCCCACCCTAGAAGAAAACTCGATCGAGCGGGTTGATGGTGGCCACGCCCCCGTTCCGTCGGCGATGGCATGCACGGTCTGGCCATTCATGTGCCCGACATGGAAGACTCAGGTACTGCCTTTACGCGGCGCGGCCGGGAGTGCCAGGTGGAAGCGACCGAGATCTTGCAAGCTCTCTTTACTTCGGACGCGGCCAGTGATCCTTACCTCCACTATGCGGACCTGCTCGCGACCGGGGAGGCCTGCCATCCGGCGCAGTGGTCATCGGTCGTCGTGTTTGGTTACGCCGCCATCGAGTCGGTCCTGCGTGATCCCGTGTTCGAGGTGCAGGGTGACGCCGGGCTCGACGTGAGCTTCCCGGCGTGGCGCGAGCACCCGTCGATGAGCAAGAACTCCGTCATTGACCTGAACGGCGGCGAGCACACGAGGGTCCGCGGCCTGATGTCGCGGGCCTTCAGCCGCCGCCGGGTGGATAGCCTGGCGCCGGCGATCGCCGCGACGACCGCCCGCCTGCTCGACGACATGGCCGACCGGGGCAGCGGCGGCGAGCCGGTTGACTTCGTCGCGCACTTCGCCTTTCTGCTGCCGGTCATCGTGATCTGCGACCTGGTCGGGATACCGCAGGCGGACCGGGAGACCTTCCGGCCGCTCGCCGAAGACCTCGTCGCCGGCCTCATCGGCGAGCGGCGCCGGGGGGCACAGGACGCGGTCGCGGTCGCGGACGACGCGACGGTCCGGCTCAACGATTACTTCACCGCCCTCGCCGGCGAGCGCCGCAAGCATCCCCGCGACGACCTGCTCAGCCAGCTGGTGCAAGTTCACGACGTCGGCGACGGCCGGCTGAGCGACGCCGAGTTGCATGACAACCTGCGCACGCTGGTGATAGCCGGATTCCTGACCACCACCCACCTGCTCAGTAACGGGCTGGCGCTCCTGCTGTCCGACCCTCACCTGGCCGCGGCCGTGCGGGAGGCCGAGGTGGCGGTCGCGGACTTCGTGGAGGAGACGCTGCGCTACGAAGCGCCCGTCCAGATGACGGTCAGGCGCGCGGCGGCGCCGGCCTCGCTCGGCGGCATACAGGCGGCTGCCGGCACTCAGGTACTCCTGCTGATCGGCGCAGGAAACCGGGATCCGCGCAGGTTCGCCAGTCCGGACCGCTTCGATCCGCGCCGGCCCGACGCCGGCTCGCTGAGCTTCGGTGGCGGCCCGCACTTCTGCCTCGGCGCGGCCCTGGCCCGGATGGAAGCGGCGATCGCGTTCCCTGCCCTGCTCGCGCGATTCCCCTCCATCGCCGGGGCAGGCGAGGCCCGCCGGGTACCGGGGCCGGCCTTCCGCGGCTTCGGACGCCTGCCAGTCACCGTTGCCTGACCGGGATGAGGACGCTGGCTGGAGTCTAATAGGAGATTTGCTCGATAACACGAGCAATTTGTCCAGTAACACCGAACGCATATTCCTCTATTATCAGTTATACAGCCTGAAAACCCAGGCGGGCCGCCGAGGTGCGCCAACACCGCCGACGGCCCTAAACCACCCCACCAGCCAACACTGGAGGAGCAGTCATGCAAACCATCATCGCCCAGCCCGGCCAGCACGCGGACCCGAACCCCGACGCGGCCGCGCGGCAGCGCAGGGACCGGCTGGCCAAGGCCACCGCCGACCAGATGGAGTCGGCGCTCGCGCTCCTGAGCATGATCGACCCGGAGGCGTTCGAGATCGCGTTCACCGCGGTGGCCGACGAGATGCCCGAGGAAGACGAGGGCATACCCCTATGCCGTCACTGCGGCGCCCTGGTCGCCATCTTCCCCGATCACGGCCTGCACTGGCAGCACTTCCGTGGCGACCTCATCACGTCCGGCGGCCAGCAGATCTACGACCCGGGCCATGCGGCCGAGGTCGCCTGGGTCCTCCCCGACGAGGACCCAGACGAGCTTGAGTAGGTGCAGTGCGCTGACCAGCTTCTCACCCGGCTGCGGCGTGTCCAACCAGAATCAGGCCGCTACCAGCGAAAACGCGACGGCCTTGCATTTTGACGCGCACCCGGTCCGTCGCGCTCGAATGTCAGTGGGTCGCCATAAGATTCGATTAGACACATTGAAAGGTCCACTTGATCGAAACGGAGGCGGGCATGGGCTGGCAGGCGACCGGTGACCCCGGACCGGGCGGCACGCCCGACCGGGACCCCGGCCTGCCCGGCCCGCCCAGCCTGCCCGGCATCGCCGCCGGCTTCGGTCACGGCGGTGCGTGGGAAGCCGTCGCGCCGTCCGCGGCGCTCGCCGCCGCCCTTGAGCACGCCGCCGGGCCAGCGGACCTCTACGACGGCGCGGACACCGACGCGCTGGTGGGGATCGCCCGGCAGTGGGCGGCCGTGGAGTCGTGGGCGGCGGCGGGCAAGCTCGGCGCGCTGCGCGCGATGACTCGCGAGGACAGTGACGGCCAGCCGCTGCTGCGCCGCCGCAGCGACCTGCCTGAGGGATGGGACGACTCGCTCACCTACGAGGTCTCCGGTGCCCTGGCGATGGGGCCGGTGTCCGCGGGGAACCTCGCGTCCCTGGCCTGGACCCTGGGCATACGGCTGGCGGGCACCGGCCGGCTGCTCGCCGCCGGGACGCTGACCATGGCGAAGGCCAAGCTCATCGCGCAGCTCTTTGAGCCCCTGGACGAGCGTGAGGCGGCGCGGGCGGAGGCGCTGGTGCTGGGCGAGCTGGCCGGCAAGACCTACTTCCAGGTGCAGCGCCTCGCCTGGCGGGCCGCCCTGGCGGTGGCCCCCGATGTCGCGGAACGGTGCCGGGCAGCCGGCGAGCGGCGGGCCCGGGTCACGGTATTCCGTGAGGAGTCCGGCGCCGTCGGCCTGTCCGGCCGCGACCTGCCCGCCGCGGAAGCCCTCGCCGGCCACGCGAACGTGCTCGCCCGCGCCCGGGAGTACCAGGCGTCCGGTGCGTTCGGCGGCCGCACTGACAGTAGCCTGCAGGCGCTGGCCTACCTTCACCTACTCAACGGGGTCAGCGCCCGGGAGGCGATCGCGTTCGCCGCCAGCGCCGGGCCGGAACCGCCCGGCGGCGTCGGCCCGGATGACGGGCACGGCGACGGTGACTGCACCGGTACAGGCGACGGCCCGGGCCCGTCCGGTGGCCCCGGGCCGGACGACAGCCACGGCCCTGGCGCGGAACTGCCCGGAGGCCCCGGCAGCAACGGCGACGGCACGGGTCCCCGCGACGAACAACCCGGCCCGGACGAGCCGGGCGATGGTGACGGTGGCCTGGGCGAGCCGGAAGACCCTCAGGCACCGGGCCCGCCGCTGGCCGAGGTGACCGTCCCGCTCGCCACCCTGCAGCACTGGGCGGAACGCGCCGGTGACAGCCGGCTGCTCGGCCCGCTCGACCCCGCCCTGGCCCGCGACCTCGCCGTCGCCGCGGCCCGCTCACCCGCCTCCCGCTGGGAACTCACCATCGTCGACGAGCACGGCTACGCGATCGGCCACGGCACCGCCCGCCCCGCCCACGGCGCATGCCCCCGGACGCAGCCACCGCCGGCCTGTGCGGTCTCTCGCGCGCTGCCCGCCCGGGTCAACATCATCGTCACCGAGACCTTCCTGCACCAACTGGAAGCACAGGCCGCCCAGCCCCGCTCCGGAGCACCGCCACCAGGCGCCTGGCAGCTCACCCCAAGCAAACCGGGAACCTGGACACTAACCCTGCCCGGCGGTCAGCAGCTGACCGTCCGGCCCGACGTCGTGCCCACGCACCACTGCGACCACCGGTACCGGGTCAGCTCCTACCTGCCCGGGGACCGGCTGCGCCGCCTGGTCCAGGTCCGCGACCATACCTGCACCTGGCCACCCTGCTCGCGGGCCGCCCGCGAGTCCGACTTCGAGCACGCCGTCCCCTACGACAAGGGCGGAGTGACCGACGCCTGCAACGCGGGCGCTCGCTCCCGCCGGTGCCATCAGGTCAAGCAGATGCCGGGGTGGACCGTCACCCAGCCCAAGCCAGGCTGGCACGTGTGGACCACGCCCAGCGGCCGCACCTACACACAGGAACCCTGGCGGTACACCGCCTTAGTGGAGCCGGGCCGGAGCTGAGCCCGCGCTACAGCCGTCCCGTAGGCTGCAAAAGTTCAGGCAGCCGGGTGCTGAGAGCAACGACTGCCAGCCGACGGCCCTACGGAGTGATCATGGCAATACGGACCCTCCTCTGGCGCGGGCTCGACGCGCCAAGGCTGGAGATCGTGCGTGTCGAAAGCCTCGATCGCGCCCACGGCACGCAGATCGGAATTGCCTACGAGCTGCGCTGGAAGCTCGACGGAACGGTGCTGGAGCTCACGATGGACGGCGGCCCGAGTGCCCGGGTTGAGCTGGGCGACGCGGACTTCTTCGACCTGCAGCATTCGGCGTTCTTCAACTCCCTGCCTGTCGCCCGCGACATGCTCCTCGAGGAAGGCGCGGCCGCCCGCGAGTACACCATGCGCTTCGTGCGCGTCCCGGAACTGACCGCGGAGCCAGCCTGGCAGCGGTACGAGCCGCTCGGAAACCGGGTGGTGCGCTACCACTCCAGCGGCTACCAGGCCGACATCAGCTTCGATGCGGACGGATTCGTCACTCTCTACCAGGACTATCTCGAACGGGTCGGGTGAGGCACGCTGATCAAAACGATCTCATCGGTGGAACGGACCCGCCAGCCCTTCGGCTGACCATGGAGTGTCATGCGAGGGATGAGGTGGAGCACGCACCCGTTCCGGATGATCGGCCTGCACTTCGATCTGTGCCCTGCCGCCACTCGACGTCACGGTCGAACATGTCGTCCGGCTTGTCCGGTACGTCATCCTGGCGAGTTCTCATAACTCTGTCTCTCATAACTCAACTTATAAGAGGTAGGCCGAGCTCGCCGGCCCGCGATGCGGCCCAACCCCCGGCGCCGGCGGAGAGCGGATAGAGAAGGTACCTCCGTTAGTTTGGGGTGGCCGTGCTACCGGGGCTGGCGTGCCAGAGGTTGCGGGGCGGGTGCTTGAGGTTGCCGCCCGGGCCGCCTGTCTCGGCGTAGGGGGACAGGACGAAGCCGTTGGCGAAGGTGACCGGGGCGGCGGGATCCGCTGAGCCGGCCGCGGCCACATCGGTGGCCTGGGCGGCGGGCGGGAGCGGCTGGTGGGTGCCGGGGCCCACGTCGCCGACGGCCATCGCGGCGCGGACGGCGTCCATGCCGCCGGCCACCCGGATCTCTTCCAGGGCGGGGAGGTCCCAGCACTCGTACCCGTTGACCGTGACGGCCATCGGGCCGGCGCCGGCCCGGCGGACCCGGCCGCGGACGAGCAGCAGCCAGGAGCCGAAGAGCCTGGCGGCGCAGCGGTCCTGCACCGATTCGAAGAACGCCAGGTCCACCAGGCCGGCCGCGTCATCGAGCGAGGCGAAGATGATCCGCTGGCCGGAGCGGACCGCCGGCGTCTGCGTCGCCACCTTGGCCCCCGCGACCAGGATCGCCTCGCCGTTCTCCCGGCCAGGCAACTCGGCCGAGCTGACCACCTCAAGGCCGGCGAGCAGGTCGGCGTAGAAGCTCATGACGTGACGGCTGACGTCGAAGCCGAGGACCTCAAGCTCGGTAGCGACGCGCTCCGCCGGGTCAAGCTCGCGGAGCTGCCCGGCGGGCACGAGGTCCGCCATGCCGTCGCCCGCCTCGGGGCCGACACTCGTGAACAGGTCGAGGGCGGGCGTCACCTCCCGGGCCGGGGATGACTGCCTGGCCAGCACGCCGACGCGGGCAAGCAGGTCCCGCCGGGTCGGGCGCGGCACCGGGGACAGGGGCACCGGCGAAAGAGGCCCCGGGGCAGCGGGCGCGGGGAGACAGGGCGCGGGGGGATAGGGCGCGGGGGGATAGGGCGCGGGGGAACGGGGCTCCACCCTGACATTCGGCGCACCGGGGAAACCGGGGATGTCATAGAGGGAGTCGAAGGCGCCAATGAGGACCAAGTGCTCCGCGACGGGGCGCGATACCCGGGCACGGTTCCAGAAGTCGCGCAGGCTGGCATAGGGCTGGCCGGCCACGATGCGGGCGATCTCGGCGTCGCTGATCCCTTTGACCTCACGGAGCGAGCAGCGGATTGCCTGAGGGGACGCGGCGGGCTCCGGTGGCCTCCGGCCAGGGAGGCGGAGTGCTTGGAGCGGGCCGGAGGATTCCATGAGCTTGCGGGCCGGGGAACGCCCGGCCGCCGGGCCGCCGAGCGGGGAAGGGCGGGTGGCGGGAGTGGACGCATCCGTTCCGGATGAGGGGTTTCCTTGATCTTCTGCCATCCAGTCGGGCGACGAGGCGTTGACGTCTACCGGGAGGACCTGGACGCCCGACAGGCGGGCGTCGGCGATGATCACGCGCTTGGGGTACATGCCGGGGTCGTGGGTGAGGACGCCGGCGTAGAAGGCGGCCGGGTGGTGCCGCTTGAGCCAGGCCGACTGGTAGACGGGGATGGCGAACGCGGCGGCGTGCGCCTTGCAGAAGCCGAAGCCGCCGAACGCGGCGACCACCTGCCAGACGCGCTCGACCGTCACCGGGTCGAAGCCGCGGGCCAGCGCCTGGGCGCGGAACCAGGGGGCGGTGCGCTCCGGGCCGCCTTCCCTGGACAGGTGGCGGCGGACCAGGTCCGCCTCGGGCAGGCCGCAGCCGGTCAGCACGTCGATGATGCGCAGCACCTGCTCGTGGAAGACCACTACTCCCCCGGTCTCTTTTAGCGCGTCCGCTAGGTTCTCGTGGGGATAGCGCGGCTCGGCGAGTCCGTGCCTGGTCCGCAGGAACGGGCCGATCATGTCGGAGTTGACCGGGCCGGGCCGGAACAGCGAGATGTCCACGATCAGGTCGGCGATGTCGCGCGGGGCCAGCTTCTTCACCAGCTCGCGCTGGCCGGGTGACTCGATCTGGAAGCAGCCGATCGTTTCTGACCGCTGGATCATCGCGTAGGTGGCCTGGTCATCGCGGGCGATCGCGTCGATGTCGATCCTCATCCCGGTGGTGCGGCGGATCTCGGCGAGCGTGTGCGCCATCGCGGACTGCATGCGGACGCCGAGGACGTCCAGCTTGATCACTCCGGCGATCTCCGCGTCGTCCTTGTCGAGCTGGCTGAGCGGGAAGCCTTCGCCGCTCTTTTGCACGGCGGTCCGGTTGAGCAGGGTCCTATCGGACAGCAGCACGCCGCACGGGTGCATGGCGACATGCCGCGGCAGGCCGTCGAGCTGCTGCGCGATGCCGAAGAGCGTCGCGAGCTGCGCGTCGTTCAGCCGTGACCGGCGGAGCTCGGGAAGCTCGGTGAGGGCGGCCGTGATGTGCTTCGCGCGGATGTGCGGGAAGGCCTTCGCGATCGCGCCGATCTCATCGGGCGGCAGCGACATCGCGGCGGCGACGTCCCTGATCGCGCTGCGCGCCCGGTAGGTCTCCATCATGCAGACGCAGGCGGTGCGCTCCGCGCCGTAGCGGTCGAAGATGATCCGGTACGCGTCCAGGCGGCGGGCCGACTCCACGTCCAGGTCGATGTCCGGGAGCGTGGCCCTGATGGGTGACAGGAACCGCTCCATCAGCAGGTCATGCTCGAGCGGGTCGATCGCGCTGATGCCGAGCAGGTGATTGACGAAGCTGCCCGCACCGGAGCCACGGATGGCGCAGCGGATGCCGGCGTTCCTTACCCGGTCGGCCACGTCGGCCACGGTGAGGAAATAGGCGGCCATCCCGGTCCGCGCGATGATGTCGAGCTCGTGCTCTAGGCGGTCGCGGGCCTGCTGCGCGGCCTTGAGCCGGCTGACGCCGCGGGGACGCCCGGCGGCGCTCGCGGTGCGGTAGCGGCCGTGCAGGATGGCGTGCTCGCAGCGGTCGCGGAGCTCCTTGTACTGGTCGTACGCAGAGCCCTCGGTCTCCGGCAGGTGATGGGTACCGACGCCCAGGTCGTAGGCCGCGTCCAGCATGCACCGGCTGGCGAGCTCGTCGGTCTCGGCGAGCAGACCGATCGCGGCGCTTGCCGTGCCGGGGCCGGTCATCGCCGCCGCGACGCGCTTGGCGACGACCGTCATGTCGTCTGGGCCGGCGAGATAGGCGCGGCCGTTGTGCGGGGGGATTTTAGGTGAACCTAGGGGGACGAGGTGCCGCGCGGCGTCAAGCACCTGGGCGGCCAGGCTGCCGACCGGGTCCAGGTAGCGGACCGCGTTGCTGAGCACGGCGGGGACCCCCGCGTCACGGGCGAGCTCGGCCAGCCGGGCGGCGCGGAACGTCGACTTGTGGTCCAGGTGGTCGACGACCTCGACCGCGACGCCGGGAACTAGGTGCCGCCAGCGGTCCAGGGCGCGCCTGGCCAGGTCGGGGTGACGGGCGGCGACCGCCTGGCCGACGTCGCTCGCCGGGCCGAGCAGCACGACCAGGCCGGCCGCGTGCTCCGCGATGAGCTCAAGGGTGACCGCGGGGACATCGTCGTCGGCCGCGTGGGCGGCGGAGACCAGGCGGCACAGCGAGCCCCAGCCCTGGCGCCCGGTGGCGAGCAGGGTCACCCGCCCGCCCTGGCTCACCGCGAGGTCGGCGCCGAGCAGGGGCTTGATGCCCACGTCCGCGCAGGCCTGGACGTGCTTGAACGCGCCGTACAGGCCGTCGCGGTCGGTCAGCGCGAGGGCGGGCATGCCAAGGCTGGCCGCCCGGGCGGCCAGCGCCGCCGGGGTCGCCGTCCCGTAGCGCAGCGAGTACGAGGACGCCACGTGCAGGTGGGTGAACTGGGCCGGCCCGGGCATCAGTCGGCGATCCGGCGCAGCGTCCAGGTGCCCGCGGCGATGTCCCTGCGCAGCTCGTAGGTGCCCGCCGGGCGGCCCGCTTCGACCCGCCAGAATTCGAGCTCGGGCCGCGCGGGCAGCGGGCTAGACTCCCGCCACCAGTTCCGGTTGACCAGCCAGTACTCCTGCACCGCGGTGACCGTGTAGCGCCGTCCGCGCCAGGTGAAGCCGGTCGGGCGGCCGTCTTCCCTCGTCTGGACCTCGACTGGTTCGCCGTACACCCTGCCCATCGCGCTGCCCTGCACTTCCCGCACGCAAAGCCACCGGCACCGGGTGCGTGACTCGCGCGGGCCGGCCCGCCCGGGGGAAGACGGGCGTAACCACGTATTCGCCCGACCCGGCGAACCCAACTGTGATCGAATATAAGTTCATCGAACATACGAGTCAATTATCACCGGTAACACCGGTAACTCTAACTGACAGTAGTTACGGACAAATATGTATATTTCGGCCATAAAGCGCCAGAAGACGGCCGGAGGCCGGGTACGGCGCCGCACGGCGGGAAGAGCCCGTGATTCCGCGGAGTGACGCGGCTACCGGACGCAACCACGTACCTCAAGTGCCGTATCACCCCAGATGCCTCACGAGGCAAGCTCCGGGCGCTGCGCGCCCAGGCCTTCCTGCCGACATCCGACCTGTTTGCATAGCTGAAGCCCATGATCAACTGCCTTTGCATAGCGGAGGACCATGATCACATTCGATTTGTACCGAATGTTCAGCCACCGGCTATGCAAAGGTGAGGATCCATGGTCCTGGGCTATGCAAAGCCGAGCGTCGGTGACGAGCCAGCAGACCACCACGACCGCTTATTGACGCTAGGAGCCGGTGTCAAGCCGTGCCCGGAGCCGGCCGCACGCCGCCCAGTGCCCGGCCCGCGCGGGCCGGGATGCGCCGCACCCGCGGCCGCGACTTGTGCGTCCGCAGGTCGGTCTGGGTCTCGTCGGTACGGTGACCGGGGGGAACTGGATCGTGGCTGGTTTCGCCGCGTTGCCCGCCGTCCGGGGCACGGTTACCCGGGGCACGGTTGCCCGGTCCGGGCCGCGGCGGCAACTGCCTGCGGGAGCGCCGCTGCGCGATTGAGGTGGCCACCCCGAGCCCGAGGGCCAGCAGCGCCGTGATGACCGCGATAAAGGCCAGGAGAACAAGCCATTTGGCCAAGGACGGATAGGGACTGGGCCCAGGGGGACCGGACTCCGGGTCGAAGTAGAAGGCAAGCTTCATGGCGGCGACCGCGACGGTCAGGCAGGTGCCCGATATGGCGCCCGCCCTGGCCATGGGCCGCCGGATGACCGGGGCGGGCGAGCCCGCCGGCACGGCCGGAGCCGCCCCGGCCGCGGCCGACTCGACCGGAGCGGGCACTGCCCTCGTCGGTTCGGCGATGGCCGCCCCGGCCGGGAGGTCGGCGGTAAGCGCGGCCAGGTCGGCGTAGGTCCGCGCGGCAAGCGCCCGCCCCGTCCGCGCGGCAAGCTCGTCCTTCGTCAGCCGCCCGTCCACGAACGCGCTCTTCAGCGCCTCGATCGCCTGCTCACGGTCGGCGTGCCCGGCCCTGAATCGGTC